>SAMEA3663283__coassemble_10898_pt1 | contig 1862 bp, 4 predicted proteins | sample SAMEA3663283__metabat2_high_PE_026 | metagenome-assembled genome bin SAMEA3663283 (sample SAMEA3663283) | pig gut metagenome | biome: pig gut; feature: pig-associated habitat; material: faeces | place: China | collected 2013 | reverse complement strand
CGGAGATGCTGTATTTATAGTCTAACATATTAAAAATGAGATAATAAACCAAAAAATTAACTAAGTATTGCTTCTTGAATAAGCATGGTATATGGACAATTTGTGACATTACCCAACTTAATAATAGCGTTGCAATTATGTTCCTTTAAGAACGTATCAATATGGCTATCGAGATAGGCGGGGGCAAAATAAGCAACAGCATAATCCACATCTATGGCCCAAAGAGCTCTTGCAGCATGGACTATTCCACCAAGACGCATCTTGAGTGGATTATTAACGGTTGCCAATGTCACATCGGTCAGTATGTCACCTACCAAACAAATCATCCAATTACGCTTTTTGTGGAGTAACAGCTATATAAACAGATGGAATAGGACTTTCGAAAGATCCTGAGACTATACCCTCATATTCATAACCTTCGGTAAGACACCCCAAAAGGTAGTTATACTCCGTAGGAAGATAGCCTATCACTTCATCATTGTAATCCAAAGCAACAAGCCTTGTCTTAAGTCCAATTTTAATTAAAGTGCCTTTGGAGGGGACATGCCCATTTCTCTTGAAATAATCACATGTTTCCACATTCTCTAAAGCTGTTGCTATAGCTTTTTCACACTTGTTTACAAGGTCTTCACCTCCAGTAACTCCTTTGATGGCTCCTCCGAATCTTGAATAATCCGATAGCCTGCCAGAACCTGTACTTCCCATAATGAATATCGTTATAACGTTTCTATCTTATTAGCGTAGTCGTCTGAAACTTGGCGCCAATAGCATCTGAGGCCAGTGGGACTGGTCTCTTCTGAGGTTTTGCAATAAGTTGTTGGATTGTTTGTTTACTTGTTTTGTTTCTCCAAAGACTTGCTGATCATCTATTGACTTACATGTCAATGGTTTGAGTTTCACGGTTTTCCTTGCTATAATCATCTTCCCATGTATAATTGAGAGTCAGTTCATCATCTCCTTCTGCAAGAAGAAGGGTGAATTCCCGATGGGCATTGGGAAGTATTTCATCAAATGTCTGTGGAAAACTTGGGTTACTCGCATACACATCGTCTGGATTGGGCATACCAACAGTCAGGTTTCTTGCTTTTGCCTTGCCTAAGTTACATATGTATAGCGTTTTTCGACCTCCTGCTGGCTTATCAACTTTTGCTCGTATAATCGCCTTTTTATTCTCATCCTCATTTTGTGCCATCAAACGCAGTTGATAGTCATTGAGCTGGCTCTCTTGCTTTTTCAACTTTCTATCATGCACAATATATGTGATAAAGGAGAGCAACAATGCTAAAAATGCAATAATTGTCGAAATCATAGTCATTTGCGCAGGTAAGCCAAGGTTCGGATTTATTTCCAGACAGCTTCGTATTCATGCTTTATACTTGCTGAGCGAGCAGCAATCTTCTGGTCCGCATCATTATACTGACCCATACGAACACGACGTAATGCCTTACGGATGTCTTCTGCATAAGTGCCTGTTACAATTGGTGTTTTTTTGCTGTCAATACCTAACATAAAACTTCAATCTTTATATTCATGGGGCAAAAATAGAAATTATTTCTGACTCCAGCAAGAAAAATGTGATTAATCTGTAGAAATACTCACAGAACTCGGTATATTCACCACTCAATCTGCGAACCAGATAGTATTTTTAAGCCCACCGCTTTCACAGTTCTTAAACATGAGAAGCCGGAGGCGGACAATGGACAATGGACAACAGAAGGAGGGGAAGACCTTAACGTTAACCCTAACTATGAAGCCGAAGGCTGACAGTTGAGAGTTGAGGGGGGGAGGTTTAGAGGTTGGAGTTGAGGGGTATTATATGGGTGATTCTCAACTAGTGCGCACGGTGCGCATGTTATTACGCT
>SAMEA3663283__coassemble_8272_pt1 | contig 2236 bp, 1 predicted proteins | sample SAMEA3663283__metabat2_high_PE_026 | metagenome-assembled genome bin SAMEA3663283 (sample SAMEA3663283) | pig gut metagenome | biome: pig gut; feature: pig-associated habitat; material: faeces | place: China | collected 2013 | reverse complement strand
TGTGCTTAAAAACAACAAATTCTTGTTCAATTTTCTCTTTTATCTCTAAAATCACTAACTTTGCACACAAGAACAAGATATTCTAACGAAAAATTGATTTACCCTACTACATACGAACAGAAGATTGGCTTTGACCAAATCAGGAGCAGGCTCACGGCACTTTGCCTCTGCTCGTTGGGCGAAGGACTGGTGCGCAATATGGCGTTTGCGGTCAACTTTGACGACATCCGACGTCATGTGAAGCAGACGATGGAGTTTGTGCACATTCTGCAAGAGGAGGATTTCCCCGACCAAAACTTTTTTGATGTGCGGCCATCGCTGAAACGCATCCGCATCCAGAATGCCTGTCTGGACGTGGAGGAACTTTTTGACCTGCAACGCTCACTGGCTACCATCGACAACGTGGTCAAGTTCCTGCAGCGTTGCCAAGACGAGGAGAACACGATTCCTTCGCATCCTTATCTCTATGCGCTGACGGCTGACGTGAAGACTTACCCCATGCTGGTGAGGCGCATTGACCAGATTCTGGACAAGTATGGACATGTGAAGGACACGGCATCCCCCACCCTGTTGCAGATTCGCAGGGAACTGGCTGCAACGGCCGGGCGCGTGTCGAGGGCTTTGCAGAACATACTCAAGTCGGCTAAGGGGGATGGGCTGATTGACAAGGACGTGTCGCCCACCCTTCGCGATGGTCGTCTGGTCATTCCTGTGGCTCCGGCGATGAAGAGGAAGATTCGGGGCATTGTGCATGACGAGTCGGACACGGGAAGGACGGTGTTCATAGAGCCTGCCGAGGTGGTGGAGGCGAACAACAAGATACGTGAGTTGGAGAATGAGGAGAGGAAGGAAATCAACCGTATCCTGATGGAGTTCACGCAGACGGTGCGGCCAGAAGTGGAGGAGATGCTGGCAAGTTATGAGTTCTTGGCACAAATCGACTTTATCCGTGCGAAGGCAAGGTTTGCCATCCTGACGAACAGCACGGAGCCACGCATGGAGAACAGGCAGGTGCTCGACTGGGCGATTGCGGTGCATCCGCTGCTGGACCTCAAATTCAAGACCCTCATAGCCCCCTCCGACTCCCCCAAGGGGGAGGGAAACAGTCCGGATGGCAACACCTCCCCCTTGGGGGAGGATGGGAAGGGGCTTGAAGACACTAACGAGCAAAGTAACCGCTCCCTCCCAGGGAGGGCAGGGGGAGGGTCTGGTCTTTTGAGCGGGTCTATGTCTTCCCGCCATGTGGTGCCGCTCGACATCACGCTGAACCAGAAGCAACGTCTGCTGCTCATCTCGGGACCGAATGCGGGAGGAAAGTCGGTGTGTTTGAAAACGGTAGGACTACTACAATATATGTTCCAATGCGGTATGCCTGTGCCTGTGGCGAAGAGCAGTGTGTTCGGCATCTTCCGCAGCATCTTCATTGACATCGGCGATGAGCAGAGCCTGGAGAATGACCTCTCCACCTACTCCTCGCACCTGCTCAACATGAAGAACATGATGAAGCATTGCGACGGGAAGAGCCTCATCCTCATCGACGAGTTTGGAGGGGGTACGGAACCGCAGATTGGTGGTGCGATGGCGGAGGCGATGCTGAAGGTGTTCAACAAGAAGCATGCCTTCGGTGTCATCACCACCCACTATCAGAACCTGAAACACTATGCACAGGAGACGGAGGGCATCGTGAATGGTGCCATGCTGTATGACCGCCAACAGATGCAGCCGCTCTTCCAACTCTCCATCGGCAATCCGGGCAGTTCGTTCGCCATCGAGATAGCCCGCAAGACGGGCATCCCCGAAGAGGTGCCAGCGAGATTGTGGGCAAGGACTATATCAACTCGGACAAGTATCTGCAAGACATCGTGCGCGACAAGCGATACTGGGAACAGAAGAGGCAGAGCATCCATCAGCACGAGAAGCAGATGGAGCAGACGATTCAGCGATATGAGGAGGACATCCAGAAGGTGCACGACGAGCGCAAAGCCATCATCGCCCGTGCGAAGGAGGAAGCGGAGCAGATGCTGAAGGACTCGAACGCCAAGATTGAGCAGACCATCAAGGACATCAAGGAGGCGCAAGCGGAGAAGGAACGCACTCGAATGATACGTCAGGACCTTGCCGACTTCAAGCAGGACATCAAGGAGATTGACCCCGACATTGCTGACGAGAAAATCAGGCGGCAGATGGAGAAGTTGATGAGGAGGAGAGAAAACAAGAAGAAGAAGGAGACCCTCAT
>SAMEA3663283__coassemble_6597_pt1 | contig 2610 bp, 1 predicted proteins | sample SAMEA3663283__metabat2_high_PE_026 | metagenome-assembled genome bin SAMEA3663283 (sample SAMEA3663283) | pig gut metagenome | biome: pig gut; feature: pig-associated habitat; material: faeces | place: China | collected 2013 | reverse complement strand
ATTCCAGGTCTTTGGGGTGCGCCCTTAAAGGCGGTCAGCGCCTTTGCTCCTCCGATGAAGACACAAGACTTCAACCTTGCCCCAGAGCAGGAAGTGAAGCCCATGTTTACCGATTATGAGCAGGGTATGCAGTATGCGAAAGAACACCGCATGCCGGTCATGATAGACTTCACAGGTTATGGATGTGTGAACTGCCGTAAGATGGAAGCCGCAGTATTCACCGATCCGGTTGTGGCAGACATCATGACCAACAAGTATGTGCTCATTCAACTCTATGTGGACGAAAAGACGCCACTACCCGAACCTATCGTCGTGAAGGACGGCGAAGAGAATTCGATGATCAGCATTGGAATGACTGCTGACGTGAAAGTGGCTGCATCAGATGGGAAGAAAGACTATCAGTACGAAAATGCCTACGACAGCAACACGCGCAAACTTCGCACCGTGGGCGACAAGTGGAGTTACCTCCAGTCTATGAAGTTCGGTGCCACCGCCCAACCGTTCTATGTGCTGCTTGACAACGAAGGTAATGTGCTCGAAAAGAGTTATTCCTACGATGAGGACATCCCTAAGTTCCTCGAATGGCTCAACAACGGATTATCTCACTATCAAGCCAAATAAACCCTCAACTCTTAACTCTCAACCAATATGTATTTAGACGGTAATCTCTATATCGCACATTGCGCTGATGGTCCCATCAATTTGACGGGTAAAATGTGTAATCGTCATGGTCTCATTGCCGGTGCAACAGGAACCGGAAAAACCGTGTCGTTGCAGGTGCTTGCCGAAACTTTCAGTCAGGCAGGTGTGCCTTGCTTCATGGCAGACATGAAGGGCGACCTCTCTGGCATCTCTCAAGCAGGCAAACTTTCGTCCTTCATTGAGAAACGTAAGGATGAGTTCGGTGTCCCCAACCCTGAGTTCAAAGCCTGTCCAGTGCGATTCTACGATGTATTTGGCGAGCAGGGCTATCCCATGCGCACCACCGTGTCGGCAATGGGACCTCAATTGCTTAGCCGATTGATGGGGCTGAGCGATGTGCAGAGCGGTGTGCTCAACATCGTCTTCCGCATTGCTGACGACAAGGAACTCCTGCTCATCGACCTCAAGGACCTCCGGCTTATGCTCGACTTTGTGGGGCAGAACACAAGCCTTTTCACGACCGTCTATGGTAACATCTCTCCAGCCAGCATCGGAGCCATCCAGCGTGCTGTGTTGGAAATTCAGAGTGAGGGGGGCGACAAATTCTTCGGAGAGCCAGCATTCAATGTGGAAGACTTGATTGATACGGAGAATGGAATGGGTGTAATGAATGTCCTCGCTGCTGACAAACTGATGCTCAATCCCAAACTCTACTCCACGTTCCTTCTTTGGCTCATGACAGAACTCTATACCACTCTGCCTGAGGTTGGTGACCAGGAACTGCCTAAGCTTGTCTTCTTCTTCGATGAGGCTCACATGCTCTTCGATGGTACCTCCAAAGCGATGGTCGATAAGTTGGAACAGGTCATCCGACTTATCCGTTCCAAGGGAGTGGGCATTTATTTCATCACTCAATCACCTTCCGATATTCCAGATGCCATCTTGGGACAGTTGGGTAACCGCATCCAACACGCTCTTCGTGCTTATACTCCGAAAGACCAGAAAGCGGTGCGTGTGGCGGCTCAATCCTTCCGTGCCAACCCTGATTTCAGCACTGAACAAGCCATCATGGAACTTGGTACGGGCGAAGCGCTTGTCTCCGTGCTCGATGAGAAAGGTGCGCCCACCATTGTACAATGTGCCAAGATTCTCTTCCCGCTCAGCCAGATTGGTGCCATCACCGAAGGTCAGCGAATCGACATCCAGAATGCTGCCCCTGACCATATTAAAGACTATGCCAACTACTATGATCGCGAAAGTGCTTACGAAGTATTGATTGCCCAAAAAGAGCAGGAAGATGCCGAGGCTGCCGAGATGCTGCGCCAGCAAGAAGAAGCCAAGCAGCAGAAGGAGGCTGAGAAAGAGGCCGAACGTTTGCAGAAAGAGCAGGAACGCCAGCGTCGTGAAGCCGAGCGCAAACGTAAGGAAGAAGAGCGTCTTGCCAAGGAGAAAGCCAAGTCCTCAGGCATGTGGAAACGCACCATTTTCGGCACCCTTATCGGAGCCGTCCTTGGTAGCGTAGGTCATCAAGTGGGCACTTCCGTTGGCAAGAAAATCACAGGCAACACTTCTTCCACCAAGAAGAAGACCGCCACGACCAAGAAAAGTTCCTCGTCCGGTTCCATCCTCGGCTCTGCAGCCAAGACTGCCACTCGACGGGTGACCAACGAGATTCTGAAGAACATCTTTAAATAAGTCGTACCCCTCGGGTTCGACATGCCGTACCCCTCGACTACGATGCTCCGTAGTCGAGGGGTACGTTAATTTAGTAGAAATAAAAAAGGGAACGCACTTTAGCAAGCGCGTCCCTTTATTTTTTTGTTATTGCTGTCCGGTAAAACTCAAAACAGCATAAATTATCTGCCCGGAGCCCAGTAAATATGGGCTTCGGGTTACATTTCTCCAAAAGTAAGCCCCCCTAATCAAAAAGCGTTGGCAGTGGCGGCCCTTTCTGAGCCTCTCTGGCAA
>SAMEA3663283__coassemble_5229_pt1 | contig 3080 bp, 2 predicted proteins | sample SAMEA3663283__metabat2_high_PE_026 | metagenome-assembled genome bin SAMEA3663283 (sample SAMEA3663283) | pig gut metagenome | biome: pig gut; feature: pig-associated habitat; material: faeces | place: China | collected 2013 | reverse complement strand
TTCTCTTTGCCCGCCTCCACATAAAGGTCTTTTATATCGGCTGTACCAATCCAAAGCATGTGCTTCACGGATTGCACCCGTGAAAGCACTTCTTTGTAGTGGGATGAGGTGGAGATGTATGTTAGCATTTGTGGCATTCTTTCAAAATGGTCGATATCCCATTTCCAAGAAACGTTTCTTTAGGAATGCGCTTTAAAGTGGGTCGTTTCGACGTTTCTGTCAATCCTACTTTGCATACAATTTCTCATCCATTGCTCGCTATTTGTTTACATCGGTCCACCACCTCAATAAAAAGCTGAAATACCTCGTCATACTCATGAGGCGAAAAGTATTTCCATACATGAAGATTGTCGCGATCTGGAAGAATGTCTTTTAAGTTCTCAATACATGTTCCCAATATGTTCCGGTCTTCCTGTGGTAAAGAAGGACTGAATTCCAACTGGCAGTACAGTCTTGAATTACTATTGATAAATATATCAGCTTTCTTCCCGTCCAATGTTAATGAAACGTCCGCAAATTCACCACGTTCACAGGGCTGTAATTCGGGAAACAATTCCTTAGTCTTCTTCTTCCATTCTTCAAAAATAGATTGGCGGTATCTTTCCTGAAGTGATTCCATGGATTTGATGACTTCATTCATGTCATTGATATTATCTTGAAGTACCTTGATGCGCTCCTTGTCAGTGCTGAACTTGCCCAGTTCAAACTGCTTAATAATAAGATTGTCTAAATTCATATTCATAAGTTTGTTTATTGTTCTGAGATTAAAGTAACCTTCCAAGTAGTCAATGTATTGGACAACTGAAGTATATAGATATACATTGTCATTGTTGCTTGAAATGGGGAGCACACTGCCCCTTAGCCACGAAAGGATATCTTCCCTAAAAGAAAGATTGACATATCTTTCTCTAAACTCTTCCCGATATTTGCCCCATGACTGATTGCCAGGCTCGTGGGCATCAGATGAAAGATATACAACAAATATTTTATCTTTACTAAAGCCTTCCGCTTTTGTCTTGTCTATATATCGTGCTAATTGTTCTTCTTGGTCAACGGCATCATACACCTTATTCTCGAAGATGATGGCATACCCTGTTTCATTGTCTCTGAGCCACAGATCAATCCTTGCTTCCTCTTGTGTCAAGTGCGGCTTCCTTATTTCAATCTGTGAAAATGCAGTAGAGTGTGTATATTTTTTGATATACTGAAGCAACGATTGTAGTATTACATATTCGCCCATTTTGTCTTGAAATTGCAACAACTTCAGCAATATGCGACTGTGACCATTTTCATTGATATGAAGTTCGTCAATGACATTTATATGATATGGCATTTTCAGCCTTTCAGCTGTTATGGCTTCTTGAAAGCATGTAGCAAATTTCATCAGTTTCTTATATTCCTCTATAATGGATTCATGGATAGAGTGATATGATGAAAGTACGTTTTTGATACGAATTTTATCCATAAAAGACTATAGTCCTAAATCTTTTTGCGAAGACGCTCTTCTTTTTTCACTTTTCCAAACATTCTGCCAAAATTCCCAATATTTCCCTCGCTATCCACGCACAAGCTTCTGCATCGGCATGTGCGTGATTATTCATTTCTCTGATTTATCAGGTTCACTACCACTTTCACCATCACATCTTTCTCCTCTGTCTTGCTCTCTGCTATCATCAAGGTTAAGGCTACGAGGGTATTATCCGCCAATCGCTTGGAGCCGTCCTTGCGATAGAGGATGCCATTGTTGTTGAGGAACCAAAGGAACAGCGTGGCGGCAATGCGTTTGTTGCCGTCGCTGAAGGAGTGGTTCTTGGTCACCAGATAGAGCAGCATGGCAGCTTTCTCCTCCACGCTGGGATAGAGTTCTTCGCCTCCGAATGTCTGATAGATCTGACCGATGCTGCTCTTGAAAGAGTCGTCTTTCTCATTACCAAAGAGTGCTGAACCTCCGAATTTCTCTCGCAAGCCATTGATAGCCTCCATCGCATTCTCGTATGTAGCATGGAATGGCTCTTCCTTTGTAGTCTTGTCGATAGTCAATCGTTCGTAATCATAGTTGTCGAGAGTATCCAGAGCGTAGGTGTAATTCGTCACCACCTCGAAGAGGGCATTCGTCTCGTCGTTCGACAGCAGAGACTGATTCTGAATGGTTCTACCAAGCATTCCCACAAGTTGGCGCAACTCTCCTATCTGCTCCTTACGGATACGCTCGTTTACGGCATAGCCCTTTATGAGATATTCTTTCAGTATACGATTTGCCCATTTGCGGAACTGTATACCTCGTTTGCTTTTAACACGATAGCCGACAGATGTGACCATTTCAAGGTTGAAATATTCTTTCTCATGAGTTTGTTTCTTTCCCTCGATTGCACCATGTTGAGTGGTATTCGCATATTTTGCGACTACCACAGTATCTGCCAATTCTTCTTTCAGAGCATTGTTGATGTGCTTGCTGATTGTCTTATAATCACGGTCAAATAATACGGCTAATTGTTGGCGTGTTAGCCAAATCATGTCGTTCTCCAAACGGACATCAATCTGAGTTTGTCCGTCCTCCGTCTGATATATGATGATCTTGTCATTTTCCATAGTCCTAAATCTTTTTGCAAAGATACTCTTCTTTTTTCACTTTTCCAAACATTCTGCCAAAATTCACAAAATCTCCCTTGCTATCCAAGCACATGCTTCTGCATCGGCAAGGGCATGGTGGTGGTTGTCCAAGCAATAGCCACAGGCTTCTGCAACTGTCTGGAGCTGATGGTTCTCCAAATCAGGTAGCACACGCCGTGAAACACAAAGGGTGTCGTAAAACTCATAATCAGGATAATCCATCTGATAGACGCGGAATACGGCTTTCAGACAGCCCTCATCAAATGGTTTGTTGTGAGCTACGAGAGGTAAGCCTTCTATCAGCGGTTCTATCTGTGCCCATACCTTTGGGAAGACGGGGGCATCATCTGTGTCTTCATGACAAAGACCATGTACCTGACTGCACCAGTAGTTATAATAGTTCGGTTCTGGTTGGATGAGCGAATAGAATGTGTTGACTATCTCACCATCACGAACAATGACGATTCCAA
>SAMEA3663283__coassemble_5143_pt1 | contig 3119 bp, 2 predicted proteins | sample SAMEA3663283__metabat2_high_PE_026 | metagenome-assembled genome bin SAMEA3663283 (sample SAMEA3663283) | pig gut metagenome | biome: pig gut; feature: pig-associated habitat; material: faeces | place: China | collected 2013 | reverse complement strand
TCGGCCTTCTCCTATGCTGGCTACAACAGCAGTTCCACATTGTATCCCTCGATGCCTCCGTCTATTACATCGATTCCGTGCCCATTCAGTTTAATTGGTGGCTTATCCTCGCTATCAACGCAGCTACCCTCCTCATTTCCACTCTTGTCATCTGGGGCAGTTCCCATCTCATCAGCATAGGGAAACCTTCAGAGACTATTCGGTACGAATAAGCCCCAATAACTTTAGGGAAAAAAGGATTTTTTTATTGAGAGGATATTTGAGTTTGTTTTTGATGCTTTGTTGAAAAAGCAGTACATTTGTAAAATTGTATAGAGAAATACATTTTTTTTAGGTTTGTAAAAAAAATGGGAGGGAAATTTGTTTTCATTTTCCATTTTTTTGTAACTTTGTAGCCGAGAATATATGATTATGATAAAGTGAGATGCTAACCTGAGAGGGTTGGTGGAAATAATAGTTTAACTTATTAAATTCAGTGAATTGAATGGAAGAGAATGCTGACAGAGTGCAGGAGCAGAAGCGTGTGTCCTGGGCTGGCGGGTGGATTGGCTCGCCTAAGGAGGATGAGTTACCTCCTTTCAACTTTCCCATTGAGGACAAGTCGGAGAGAATTATCAAAGTGATTGGCGTTGGTGGCGGCGGCGGTAATGCTGTGCAGCACATGTGGGAAGTGGGCGTGAAAAACGTCAACTTCGTTGTGGTCAATACGGACAGTCAGGTACTGGTGCCCAACAAGGTGCCTAACAAGATTCAGTTGGGTGATGGCTTGGGTGCTGGCGGTGACCCTGAGGTGGGGCGGAAAAAGGCAGAGGAGAGTATTGAGGACATCAAGGCGATGCTGGAGGGTGGTACCAAGATGGTGTTTGTCACGGCAGGTTTGGGTGGTGGCACAGGAACAGGAGCCGCTCCTGTGATTGCTCGTGTGGCAAAGGAAATGGGCATCCTGACGGTGGGTGTGGTGACGTTGCCGTTCTTGATGGAACGTCCCAAGCGTATCAACATAGCCTTGAAGGGATTGGAGGCGATGAGGAAGTGTGTGGATTCGCTGATTGTGATTAACAATGAGAAGTTGCTGGAGGATGAGCGTTATGTGGAGATGGATTGGGATGAGGGGATGCAGAAGGCGGATGAGGTGCTGACCATTGCTACGAAGACGATTGCCGAGATTATCACGGTGAGAGGTAAGGTAAACCGAGATTTCAACGATGTGAACACGGTGATGAAAGATGGTGGGGCAGCCGTTGTTTCGGTGGCGAAGGCGAGTGGTGAACAGCGCATACTGAAGGCGATGTCAGAGGCTGTGAACTCGCCGTTGATTGCCAACATGGACAAGCAGAAGACGAAACGACTATTATATATAGTATATAGTGGAAAGAAGAATCCTGCAAAGATGTCGGAACTGCGTGAAATCAATGCCTTTATGGAAGATTTTGACGAGAACATTGAGGTGCTTTGGGGACATTATCAAGATGATGAACTGGAGGACGAAATCAAAGTGGCGATAGTGGCCACTGGTTTTGACCAAGCGGACACCTCCACGGGGAATGAGGAGATGTCGGACGAGAAGCGTCTGTTGCAAAGCCTGCGTGAGAAATACTATGCAATGGTTCCACGTGTTGTGCAGGAAAAGGAAAAAGAGGGGAATGAACATCCCATGGATGGCGTGACGTTAGAAGAGACGCCTGAGAGTGAAGTGCTGTCGGACGAAGAGGATGGGGTGACTGTGTCAGAGGACAATGAGGAAAACGAAGGCGATTTTCAGTCAAAAAGAGGATCTTTCTGGTCGGCTGTCAAGGAGAAGTTGAACAGGTGGGTGGAGGAAGTGTGACCTTGCAATAGGCGAATAGGTGTGTTGTTGATTCCGCTGAAGGTACTTACGTTGGGAAAACTCAATAAAAATTTGGTAATTCTCTCACTTAATCGTAACTTTGCAAGTCAAAACTTTTATACCAATGGAATTAGCAAAAAATTATAATCCTTCCGAAGTGGAGGGAAAGTGGTATCAGTATTGGCTGGATCACAAACTGTTTGCCAGCAAACCCGACGGACGTGAACCCTACACGATTGTGATTCCGCCACCCAACGTGACGGGTGTGCTCCACATGGGACACATGTTGAACAACACGATTCAGGATATTCTCATCCGTAAGGCACGTATTGACGGCAAGAATGCTTGCTGGGTGCCGGGTACTGACCATGCTTCGATAGCGACGGAGGCAAAGGTGGTGAACCGCTTGGCTGAGCAGGGCATCAAGAAGCGTGACTTGACCCGCGAGGAGTTCCTGAAGCATGCGTGGGCTTGGACAGATGAGCACGGTGGCATCATCCTGAAGCAGTTGCGCCATCTGGGTGCTTCGTGCGACTGGGACAGAACGGCGTTCACAATGGACGAGAAGCGCAGCGAGAGTGTGCTGAAGGTGTTTGTTGACCTCTATAAGAAGGGCTTGATTTATCGTGGTCTTCGCATGGTGAACTGGGATCCGAAGGCACAGACAGTGCTTTCGACCGAGGAAGTGATTTACCGCGAGGAGAAGAGCCACCTGTTCCATTTGAAGTATTATGTGGCAGACCCCGAAAACCTCAAGTCGGTGGGCGGAAAGGTGTCTATCGACGAACTGGAGAAGGAGGGCAACGTCATCCATAAGGATTCGAAGGGCTACTATGCTGTAGTGGCCACCACACGTCCTGAAACCATCATGGGCGACACCGCCATGTGTGTCAATCCCAAAGACCCGAAGAACCAGTGGCTGAGAGGTCACAAGGTGATTGTGCCGCTGGTGAACCGTGTCATCCCTGTGATTGAAGACCGCTATGTGGATATAGAGTTTGGTACGGGTTGTTTGAAGGTGACACCTGCTCACGATGTGAACGACTACGCATTGGGCAAGACACACAATCTCGACATCATCGACATCTTTAACCCTGATGGAACCCTCTCGGAGGAGGCTGGTCTCTATGTGGGTCAAGACCGCATGGAGGTGCGCAAGCAGATTGCCATCGACTTGAAAGAAGCTGGTTTGATGGAGAAAATTGAGGACTACGACAACAAGGTGGGCTATTCAGAGCGCAACCAAGACACCGCTGTGGAGCCTCGTCTCTGCAAGCAGTGGTTCCTCTCG
>SAMEA3663283__coassemble_3709_pt1 | contig 4026 bp, 3 predicted proteins | sample SAMEA3663283__metabat2_high_PE_026 | metagenome-assembled genome bin SAMEA3663283 (sample SAMEA3663283) | pig gut metagenome | biome: pig gut; feature: pig-associated habitat; material: faeces | place: China | collected 2013 | reverse complement strand
TTTATTGGCTACGCCGAGCTAAAGGTTCGTTGTTGAACAATGAAGCGTTTGGAACATCCGAACCTTTAGCTCGACGAAGTCAAACTTAAATTATTAACCCTTTAAAACCAATTCAAAACTATGGGACTTCAATTCCGTAAAGCAAAAATGGCTCTGAATTTCCGCGAAGGAAAGCCAGAAGTGTACAAACTCCGTCAGATCGTCTTCCCCGCTGTCACGACTGACCAACTCGTGGCTGAGTGCGCCAACTCCTGCGGTGTCAACCCCTCGCAGACCAAGGCTGTCATCGATGCCCTCGTCAACCGCCTCGTCCACTACATGGCAATCGGCCACGGCGTGAAGATGGGTGAGTTCGGCTCGTTCAAGCCTACCTTCACCTCCAAGACCGTGAAGGCACTGAACGACCTCGACGGCGACGAAGCCATCAAGACCATCAAGGTGAAGAAAATCCAGTTCTATCCTGGCAAGGCATTCACCCAGATGCTCGACAGTCTCAGCGTCAGCAGCGCTGGCGAAGCACTCGACGTGAAGGAGTGAACAAACGAAGCGGGCGCGACATCACGTCGCGCCCGCTTCAAACAATTATGATAAAATTTCAAATTTTTGTGGTTTCTTTGTTAGTGAAGTTAACGGAGCAATACTCCCTTAACTCCTTTTCTGATTATTGGCGGTTGCCAAGGTTTTCAAGACCATGACTCGTCCAATCTGAAGGTTTACCGAAGTGATAGTCCGAATTGTCTTTATCACCAACAACAGCCCACTCATCAAATAAAGTGTAAGTTGTTTCAATCTGCTTGCGCTCTTTCATCCAGCGTACTTTCGTGGCATCTATCTTGTTGCCGTCGATACATATCTTCTGCGGGACAGGATTATCCTTAACCGTCGGCAGGACGAAGGTGTTCTTGCCCGAAGCGGTCTGGCGATGCTCATCCGTCGAGGTGACGAGAATTGGAATGTAGTCAGGGTCGGTACCTGCAGCGCCCGTCAGCCAGTTGCCTGAGGCATCTTTCATCTCAAACTCGAACTCGACAGGATCTGCTGTGACACCAGCAGAGACATTGACTGGCTGATACAACTTGCCGCCATTCAATTTCTGGGCATTTCCACTCTGCAGGAGTTGATGAGCCTCACGTTTAGGATCCTCAGTGTAAGTGCCGACGTAGATTGGCAATGTACCACCTGATGCCAGCACCTTGATATGAGCCGTGTATTGATCATTCGTGCCCGTGAAATATACATCATACACAAGGTCGTTGAAGTCGTAGTCGTCGGTAGCACCAAGGTCCTCGCACATGATGCGATGCCACTTGTGGCCTGGGTTCTCAATCGTACCCTCGCCAGGAATAATCTTAACAATCCAATCATTATAAATATGGTCGCGTGGAATGTTTTTGTCATACTCACCTATCGACTCGAAGTCGAAACCTACGTAATAGTTTCCGTGAAGTTCTACAAGGCGGAAATGATCCCACATGGTGGCAGCTGTATTCTCTGCCATCCAAGAATTGTGAAAAGCAAAATTCTTGGTGTTGCTGTCATAGATCAGCATCATGCCACCGTTACCGCTGGAGAAATTGGAACCATTGAAATTGTAGAAATGTTCAGCGTCGCCTGCAGAATAATTCTCTCCATAGGCTACAAGATAGTCCATTTTATCACCACCTACAACAGTTCCTGTAGTACCATTTTGGTTTGTATATGTGTACTCTGCTGTACCTTTCCATATCTGCTGTACAAAATAGGATTTCAAGTCAATTTTAGGATTTGTACCATGCCATTCTTTGCTGAATTCTGCATATACATCTGCCACCTCAGCATCTGTGAGGGTGTTACATGAAGCGACATCTCCAAGTGGAATAATGCCATCATTTATATGATTATCACGCATATATTGAAGAATTGATTCTTCAGATGGGAACCATTCTTCTTTATTGCTATTTGCAAATCTAAAATGATACCAACCCTGCCTGTTTTCAGGTAATTGCGTGCCTTCGTATTGAACGGTCTCAGAGGTCTTATAATCTGATGATAAATAATAATTCTGTACAGGGAAGCCTGGAATCGCTACAGCACCCGTATGCTTTTCGAAAGCGATAGGAACATCGCTATTGTAGAGAGGAACTGGCTGGTGTTCCACCCAATGTGGGTCATTTCCATCGTACCAATAGTCCCAATGTCCTGGCTCTGTTGTCTCTACCCCATTATAGTTGTACAGTGGTTCTCCATCGGCGTTCGTCTTTTGACCTTTTCCTGTAATTACTTTTACCCACTCATTACTTCTTGGTTCAGAATTACGTGTCCCCATTTCATCCTCACTACCCTTTGCGCCGAAGCCCCAGGTGTGTCCTTCGGCTGGTTCGCCATAGCGCGCGATGAAGTTGGCTCTGTACTCCTCGATGGTCTCGATTTCGGCATCGGTCAAGTCAATCGCCTGATCGGACATGCCGGGGTCATATTCGCTACAAGCTGCCAACAAGCCCAGGGCAGCAACCGCTGAAAGATAATGCTTGATGTTCATAACATTCATTCTTTTTGATTGTTATACTTTCTGTTGATTTTGTTTCTGTTAATTGACTGATTGCTGGTGAATCTAATGTTTTTCGTACATCAGCGGCTCAAGACAAAGTACCTATCGCTCGATGCTGCCGCCATCATCTGTGGTGTGTCACGATGCAAATATACGATTTCGATGCAAAGGTACAAAGTTTTTATCAATAGTTTGTCAATTTGTGTCATTTTTTTGCAAATTGTAGCACTTTTCTTTCTTTTTCGCCTCTTTTTGTTTCTTTAACTGAAGAAAATGCGTACCTTTGTGACGCATTGAGATGAGAATGAGAGAGAAGAGAAGGAATTTCTGTTAAATCAACACATATTTATATATATATGAAGAAGACATTGACATTTGTGCTGCTGCTCACAATGGCGCTCGCGGCTCAGGCGCAAGACCTTGAGGCTGTGCAGAAGGCTGCTGAAGAGGCACGAAAGGCGGAGCAGAGAGCCGCTGAGGCGAGAAAGAATGCGGAAGAGGCTGCCAAACGTGTGGAGGAGGCGCGGAAAAGGGCTACGAAGAACAACCGCCAGGTGAGCAACGTGCCTACGGAGGACTTCCTGAAACTGGTGGAGGAACAGAAGAAGATGAAAGAGAAGTCGCAGGAGAAACGGGCAGGCAGAATCGGAAGGACTGCCACCGACTCGCTCCGATGGGTGAAGAATCAGATGAAACTGCACACGTGGCCTCGCAAGTGGTTCGTAGGCGGCAATCTCGCCACCAACCTCTGCGTGGGCGACAACATCACCGACCATCCGCCTTTCCGCTACTTTGGCGACGCCATGGGACTGGGACTGGAGGTGTATGGCGGAAAATACTTTGACCGCAAACTCGGCGCCCGCGTGGGACTGGGCATCCACAACGTGAAGAACCGTGTGGACTACGAGACGGTGGAACAGGCTTGGCAAGGCCCGCAAATGGTCAGGACGGATGCCGACGGCAACAAGATACCGCTCTACACCGACAACGGATTCTTCCGCTTCATGGCAATGGAACTCTATGCCGATGCCATGTTTGACGTGACGGGCGTGGCGCTGACCAACAAGTTCTACCCTCTCCATGTGCATGTCATCATGGGTGTGGGCATGATGATGTCGGGCAACAAGTCGCTGAAGAATCCGGGCGCGCTGAACTCGTTGGAACAGACTCCCTTCGACCCCGAGAAGCCTGACAAGGCACTCTTCTACATCGTGGACGGAAAGACAACGGGTGCGGCAAGTTTCGAGTCTCGAGTGCGCGACCGTGGCACTCATGTGGGCATTGCCGGAAGGCTCGGACTCATGTTTGACTATCGCATCAGCCAGAAACTCTCTGCCGACCTCGAACTCATGACCACCGTGACGGACGACAAGTTTGAGGGCATCAAGTTTGACGAACCTTTCGACATCCTCGTCAAACTCTCCGGCGGTGTGAGATATTATTTTTAATTTAAGTTTCGGAAGTTCCAAACGCTTCATTTTCAACAACGAACCTTTAGC
>SAMEA3663283__coassemble_3399_pt1 | contig 4319 bp, 3 predicted proteins | sample SAMEA3663283__metabat2_high_PE_026 | metagenome-assembled genome bin SAMEA3663283 (sample SAMEA3663283) | pig gut metagenome | biome: pig gut; feature: pig-associated habitat; material: faeces | place: China | collected 2013 | reverse complement strand
AAAACAAGCCGCTTGCGGCAACACCTAAAAGAGAATCGCCCTCGGCGATGGATTATAAGAAACAAATTAGCATAATTAGAATAATTTTATCCACAAATTATAATTATAGAAATTAGTGAACTGAATTATTCCAATTATTCTAATTAGTTTCAAGAAAAAACAAGCCGCTTGCGGCGAAAAGAAGAGACATCATTGTATAAGATAATTTTGTGTAGTTACTTATTAAAAAGTTTGTTGGCAAGAGACAAAATCCCCATATATAAAAAACATCCCTCCCACGAAACGTTCATGGGAGGGATGTTTCATTTATCCTTCATTTCATCCTACAGCATCCTCCACAATCTTATCGACTGCGGCTTTCAAGCCTTCGGGATCCTTACCACCAGCCGTGGCGAAATGGGGTTGACCACCGCCACCGCCCTTGATGAGTTTGCCTGCCTCACGCACATACAAACCCGCATTCTTCCCCTCAGCCACGAGGTCATCGGAAAGAGAGACTGTAAGGGTGGGTTTACCGTTCGACTCACTGCCTATCACCACAAGCAGCTGCTCTGGGAACTGACCACGAAGTTGGAAGGCAATATCCTTGGCGTGCTGTGGTTCGAGAGGAAGCACACCTGCAATGACTTTCACACCATTCACGTCACGAGCCTTTTCAATGAGCATTTTCTTCAATTCCTGAGCCTTCCGTGCCTTAAACTCGTCCACTTGACTTTGCAGTTCTTTGTTCTCAGAGATGGCTTTCTGAATCGTTGCCATCAAGTCGGGAGCATTATTGAGGAGTCTGCGAAGATCTGTCATGAAGTCCTGCATCTTGTCAAGCGTATCTTCCACAGCCTTACCCGTGATGGCTTCAATGCGACGCACACCTGCGGCAATACTGCTTTCGCCAATAATCTTCACCATGCCAAGACGTCCCGTGCTGGCGGCATGGCAACCGCCACAAAACTCCACACTCGTGCCAAACTGAACCACACGCACCTTATCGCCATACTTCTCACCGAAGAGGGCGATGGCCCCGAGTTCCTTGGCTTTCTCTATCGGATAGTCACGATACTCTTTCAGCGGAATGTCCTCACGAATCTTGGCATTCACCAGATGCTCCACCTCGCGAATCTGTTCTGGAGTGACCTTCTCAAAGTGAGAGAAGTCGAATCGGAGACCATCAGCAGTGACGAGCGAGCCCTTCTGTTCCACATGGGCACCCAACACCTCACGCAACGCCTCGTCAAGCAAGTGCGTGCAAGTATGGTTCGCTTCGATAGCACGACGACGCTCCACGTCCACACATGCCATAAATTCAGCCTCAGGCTGTTCGGGCAATTTGTCCACGATGTGAATAGCCACGCCATTCTCCTTCTTCGTGTCAAGCACCTTGATTTCCTCGTTCTCGCTCACAAGCACACCCGAGTCGCCCACTTCACCACCCATCTCTCCATAGAAAGGGGTCTTGTCGAGAATGACCTCATAAGCGGTGCGCTTCTTCTGCTGCACCTCTCTATATTTAATAATGTGTGCCGGATGTTCGGTGAAATCGTAACCCACAAAGACGGACTCAGCCCCCTCCGTCTCCCCCAAGGGGGAGTGATTGCCATCCGGGTTGTTAGCCGTTAGATTTTCTGTTGAGGAGCAAGCCGCATGGGACTCCTCCCCCTTGGGGGAGGTTGGGAGGGGGCTTGCAATCTTAAATTCCACTTCCGTACCCTCCGAGCGACCTATCCAGTTCTTCTGAGTCTCCTTGATGCTGTCGCTCCACTCTATTGTGTCCAGTCCGTCCAAGAGTCGCTGTGCGTAGGCACTCACTCTCAAACACCACTGTCTCATCTTCTTCTGTTCCACAGGGAAACCGCCGCGCACACTCACACCGTCAACCACCTCATCATTCGCCAACACCGTGCCCAGCCCTGCACACCAGTTCACCATTGTCTCGCCCATGAAGGCAATCCTGTAGTTCATCAGCACGTCACTCTTCTTCTTCTCGTCCATCGCCTTCCATTCCTCAGCCGTGAAGTGCAGTTCCTCCGTCTGTGCCACACCAAACTCATCCAACCCTTCCGTACCCTTCTGCTCAAAATAAGCCACCAACTCCTCAATAGGACGAGCCTTTCCAGCCGGATGGCTCTCCTCCCCCTTGGGGGAGGTTGGGAGGGGGCTTTTACTAAAGAACGAGCCAAACATCTTCTGGAACGCCCATTGCGTCCACTTATAATAGCCAGGTGCACAAGTCCTCACCTCTCTGTCCCAGTCGAAGCAGAAACCAATCTTGTCCAACTGCTCACGATATCGGTCAATATTCTGGAACGTCGTCTTCTCAGGATGCTGTCCTGTCTGAATGGCATACTGCTCAGCAGGAAGACCATACGCATCATACCCCATCGGGTTCAGCACGTTATATCCCTGCAACCGTTTGAAACGTGCATAGATGTCACTGGCGATATAACCTAAAGGGTGTCCCACATGCAGACCCGCCCCGCTGGGGTAGGGGAACATGTTCAGCACATAAAACTTTGGTTTGCTTTTGTCTTCCACAACGTGATAGGTTTTCTCCTCCACCCACCGCTGTTGCCATTTCTGCTCAATCTCTCTAAAATTGTATTCCATTGTTTGCTTAGTTTTCTAAATTTCAACTGCAAAGGTACGATTAAGTGAGTGAAAAACCAAATAAATTTGAGTTTTTCCGAGCGTGAGTACTTTCGGCGAAGCCAAAGGTACGACATTTTAATGAAGAATGAAGAATGAAAAATAAAGAATTGAGCATCACCCCAACGAAAAAGCCCCAAAGTCCGTTGTTTGACCTTGAGGCTTTTCAATTATTTATAGAATCTTTATCAAAAGGCAATTCATCTAAGAACGTCCCATTTTCCATCCGCTTCTATAGCCACGAATGGCATACTGCCGCAACACACTCGTTGCCCATTGGCGGAACTGGGTGACACGTGTCGAGTTTGCCCGATAACCAACAGATATGACAGCATCCAAATTATAATACTGTGTATCATAACTTTTACCATCAGATGCAGTTCGTCGGAATTTCCGACATACTGAATCTTTTTGGAGGGTGAACCCCAAAAAGATTCTCTAAATCAAACCACTTCTCTTTCTCTTTAAGCATAGGGCAATTGACGAACACCACCACGTCCTGTCCTAAGAATACCCTTGGCATCTTTTAACTCATCGTTTGAAATTCCATTTTGGAATATCAAAGATGAGTCCACTTGAAAAAGTCCCGAAGGGACGGAAGACCACAGGGAGGGGTAAAACCCCTTTCTTGAAAGTCAAACAATTAGAAGAAGCCCTGAAGGGACTCCCTCCCCATTATGGGGGAGGGCTGGGGAGAGGGTCTTCTATTCTTCTCTCCCCTATGGGGGAGTTGTAGGGGGCTTTTACAACCCTGCTTCCACCAATTGTTCGCAGATGCTCTTCATGCCGCTGATGGATGGGTGACCATTCTGCTTCTCAATGTCGTGCAGTTCGATGAGTTGCACCTTGTAGTGCTTGCACACTTCACGCATTGACTCGTTGATTGGTTCCCGCAACTCAGAGTTCAGGAGAGAGACCAGTTTTGCCTTCGGATAACGCTTCTGCAGCATGTCAAACAGGCAGGCCAGTGCAGGACGGAAATTCTTGCAATCATCCTTCGTCCAATCCGAGTACTGATACTCACCCACAGGAGAGTTAGCCCAAGCATCGTTCGTGCCGCCAAACACAAAGATGATGTCGGGATTGCCCAGACTGTCCACACGTGAGATGAAGTTGCTGCGTGACGAATCCATTCGTCCGTATCCAGTACCACAAATGGTGGTGCCGCTCCAAGAGTCATTCTTCTCCAACTCATAGCCCTTCGCCTTGATGTAGAGACTCCACCATGTCTGTTCCACCTCCTTCACATCATTCTGATTGTTAGGGTAGAACGTAGAATAATTAGCAGGGATGATACCCTGAAACGTAGAATAAGAGTCGCCCAAAATGGACACCTTCTTCGTTTGTGCCGATGCAGCCACTACCATAGCCGCCATCAGCGTAAGGATAAAAAACTTTTTCATCAAATAAAAAGGTTTAGTGATTTTTAATTTGTCTTTTGCCAAGTGCAAAGTTAGTGAAAGCCGAACACTATACAAAATAAAATCGTTTTTATTTTTGTTGTCGAGGCGCATCCTAACTTGGAACGATGCTCAATGGTGCAATTCATGAAGGAAAAACAAAAGTCTGCCTACAACATCCCTGCTACAGGCAGACTTGAACATGTTCATTTTTACTAATTAACCCTTAATTCCGCAACACTATAATTTAACTTTATTTATAAGTTCCTGAGCAACAAA
>SAMEA3663283__coassemble_3090_pt1 | contig 4675 bp, 4 predicted proteins | sample SAMEA3663283__metabat2_high_PE_026 | metagenome-assembled genome bin SAMEA3663283 (sample SAMEA3663283) | pig gut metagenome | biome: pig gut; feature: pig-associated habitat; material: faeces | place: China | collected 2013 | reverse complement strand
CCCCCCCCAAGGGGGAGGGGCCGCCATGCGGATTGTTCCCCCCTGGGGGGACACGAGGGGGCTCATCCCAACCTCCCCCAAGGGGGAGGGGCCGCCATGCGGATTGTTCCCCCCCAGGGGGGACACGAGGGGGGCTCATCCCAACCTTCCCAAGGGGGAGGGGCTGCCATGCGGGATGTTTGCTTATTAGAATCCGAAGAAATGGAAAAGGACCATGAGTATTGTACGGCAGATATCCTTAATTATGATTTGCTGAAAGAGTTTGCCTGTAACAACAGGAAACATCCTACGGAGGCAGAATCCATACTTTGGGATTATCTCAAAAGGAGCGGTGTTGGGGCACCTTTTCGAAGGCAACATATCATAGGGAATTATATCGCAGATTTTGTATGCCTACCAGCACGGCTTGTCATTGAGATTGATGGAGGGTATCATCAGATTCCACAACAAGAAGTTAATGATGAGGTACGTACAACATGGCTCAACGAACAAGGATTTAATGTGATTCGCTTCACCAACGAAGAAGTGATTGCTAATATCGAATCAGTATTACAAACAATTAAAGAACATTTATGACAAACATTCATAATGCACAAACGACCAACACCCCGAATGGTTCTTCCCCCCTTGGGGGGACACGAGGGGGGCTTAAAGTAGGTATATTAGGTGCGGCTGGTTACACGGGCGGTGAGTTGATTCGCTTGCTGCTGAACCATCCTGAAGTGGAGATTGTGTTTGCCAACTCTGAGTCGAACGCAGGGAATCTCTTCAGCGATGTGCATGAGGGGCTGCTTGGGGAAACAGAGCAATGCTTCACAGCAGAAATGCCTTTTGACAAGGTCGATGTGGTGTTCTTCTGCTTCGGCCACGGCAAGAGCGAGGCGTTCTTGAAGGAGCACTCGATTCCAGCCAACGTGAAAATCATCGACTTGGCACAGGACTTCCGCATCAAGGGCAATCACGACTATGTGTATGGCTTGCCAGAGATTCACCGCGAGGAGATTGCGAAGTGCCAGCACTTGGCCAATCCTGGTTGTTTCGCCACTTGCATCCAGTTGGGACTGCTGCCACTGGCACAGGCTGGGTTGCTGACGAAGGACATTGCCGTGAACGCCATCACGGGTTCGACGGGAGCAGGACAGAAGCCAGGAGCAACCACCCATTTCTCGTGGAGAAACAACAACCTCTCGGTCTATAAACTTTTCACCCATCAGCACCTGCACGAGATTTGCCAGACGCTGAACGAACTGAAGCCTGCCACGGCTCCCCATGTGGTCGATACGCTCGATGAAGGCTTTGAGGCTGAGGGCATCACGGTGGATTTCATCCCCTACCGAGGCGACTTCGCCCGAGGCATCTTCTGCACCGAAGTGGTGACGCTGGAGAAGCAGACCCTCATAGCCCCCTCCGACTCCCCCAAGGGGGAGGGAGACCGTCCGGATGGCAACACCTCCCCCTTGGGGGAGGATGGGAAGGGGCTTGAGGGTCTTGACATCGTCGCTCTATACAAGGACTTCTACAAGGATTCCGCCTTCACCCATTACAGCGACAAGGCTTTAGACCTAAAGCAGGTAGTGAACACGAACAAGGCACTGGTGCACGTGGAAGTATTTGGACGGAAGGTGGTCATCACTTCGATGATAGACAACCTGCTGAAGGGTGCCGTCGGGCAGGCCGTACAGAACATGAACATCATGTTCGGCATTGACGAAAGAGCAGGACTGAACTTGAAGGCCTGCGCATTCTAAAAGCCCCCTCCCCACCTCCCCCAAGGGGGAGGAGTCTTTTACCTCCCCATCCCTCCCCACCTCCCCCAAGGGGGAGGGGTGCTATTCAGTTTGTTCGACATCAATATAAGTATAATTACAGAAAACTCACATCCATTCTCTCTCCTCTTGGAGGATTAGGAAAGGACTCAAACGCCCAACACCCCGAATGGCGTTCCTCCCCCTGGGGGAGGTTAGGAGGGGGCTTCTTATGCAACTATTTGACGTATATCCTCTTTTTGACATCGCCATCCAACGCGGCAAAGGTTGCCACGTGTGGGACGAGAACGGTCAGGAGTATCTTGACCTCTATGGCGGTCATGCAGTCATCAGCATCGGTCACTGCCATCCTCACTATGTGGAGGCAATGACCCAACAACTGAACAAGTTGGGCTTCTACAGCAACTCAGTACAGAATCCCCTTCAGAAGGAACTGGCTCAGCGTCTGGGCAAGGCTTCGGGCTATGAGGACTACCAACTATTCCTCATCAACTCAGGTGCTGAAGCCAACGAGAATGCACTGAAACTCGCTTCTTTCTACAACGGCAGGACTCGTGTGCTGTCTATGGAGAAGGCTTTTCATGGCCGCACATCGCTGGCCGTGGAGGTGACCAACAACCCCAAGATTATTGCCCCCATCAATGATAACGGTCATGTGACCTACCTGCCTATCAACAACATCCAACCTTGGAAGAAGGAATTGGAGAAGGGTGACGTGTGTGCCGTCATCATCGAGTGCATCCAGGGTGTGGGCGGCATCCGTTGTGTGACCAAGGAGTTCCTGCAAGAACTGCGCACCCTCTGCGACCAGCACAACACCGTGCTCATCTGCGACGAGATTCAGTGCGGCTATGGCCGAAGCGGCAAGTTCTTTGCCCATCAGCACTTCGATGTGAAGCCCGACCTCATCACTGTTGCCAAAGGCATCTGCAATGGTTTCCCGATGGGCGGTGTGCTCATCTCGCCCAAGTTCCAGCCCGTCTATGGCCAGTTAGGCACCACATTCGGTGGGAACCATCTCGGTTGTGCAGGCGCCATCGCCGTGCTCGACGTGATAGAACAAGAACATCTGGTGGAGAATGCTGCCACGGTGGGACAATATCTCATCGACACGCTCAAGGCAGAACTGGCTGCAGGCAATCTGCCCCATGTGGTCGATGTGCGCGGCATGGGCCTCATGATAGGCATCGAACTGGACATCCCCTACAAGGAGCCACGCACCCGCCTCATCAAAGAAGAACACTGCTTCACTGGCTGTTCAGGCACCAACGTCATCCGTCTGCTGCCCCCCCTTTGTCTGTCCATGGACGAAGCAAAGCAGTTCATTGAAAAGTTCAAGAAGGTTCTCGGAGCGTAACACCCGAGAACCGACACTCCTGAGTCATCTGAGCTCCACAACCACACAAGAATGCCATCCCAAGTCTCCGGATGGCATTCTTTATATCCATTCATTGTTCGTTGGAGCAGGAGTCTGCTTATAACTTCACGGTGTTCTCCCCCTTTTTCAGTTTCACAGTCTTTACTGTTCCATTCACCGTTAGAGAAATCACCATTACAGGAAGGGTGCCACTCTACATCGCATAATAATATGTCACGTCTCCTCATCTGCAAAGATAGCACCCTTTCTTCACATATCCAAGAAACAAACATGCCCGATTGCCCCATTTCCATCAAATCGTTCAATAACAGCAAATAATTATTGACCTAAAAGAAGGATTCTCCATGCTTTTTTGACATCGCTCATATGCATTTCAATCTTTTTCCGTACCTTTGCACATCATTTTGCAGACAATGGATCAAATTATCATCCGAAACGCGACAAAAGTAGATGCCAAGGCGATACAGACAATCTATGCACCTTACGTGGAGAGGACTGCCATCTCGTTTGAATATGAGACACCGACGGTGAAGGAGATGGCACGAAGAATGGAGGAAGTGCAGAAGGGATTCCCTTGGCTGGTGGCTGAAGAAAATGGAAGGATTGTGGGTTATACCTATGCCCATGCTTTTCGTGAACGCGCCGCATTCCAATGGGCAGTAGAAACATCCATCTATGTGAAAAGGGAGGAACAAAGAAAAGGCATCGGCAGAAAACTACACGATGCCTTAGAAACTGCACTCAAACAACAAGGGATTCTCAATCTCAATGCCTGCATTGCCTACATCGATTCTGAGGACGAGCATCTGACACAAGACAGTGTGCATTTCCACGAGCAGATGGGTTACATGAAGGTGGCGCACTTCCACCAGTGCGGAAAGAAATTCGGGCAGTGGTATGACATAATTTGGATGGAGAAAATCATCGGAGAACATTTGTAAAGACAAGCAGAATATGGCGATTGGACAAGTAATGCTGACATTGTTTGCTATTGTGGTGGTGGGGTACATCGCGGGCAAATTGGGATACATGGGTGGTACATTCGACAAAAAGCTATCGAAAGTAGTCATAGACATCACCTGCCCCGCACTGATTCTTTCATCAGCAATGACAGGCGAACTGCCTGACCGCCGCTACATTCTTCCATTACTGGGCATCAGCGTCCTCACTTATGTCCTGCTGACAGGTGTTGCATTGCTGCTACCACGCTTGCTGACCAAGAAGAAAGATGATGAAGGAGTCATTGGCTTCGCCATGATGTTTGGCAATGTAGGGTTTATGGGGTATCCTATCGTCGCTTCCATCTTCGGACACGAAGCTGTGTTCTATGCCGCCGTACTCAACGTTGTCAACACCTTTACAGTCTTCACTGTCGGCACTATGCTGATTGTTGGAAAGAATCAGGAGTCAACGGTAGAAGAAAAAGAAATGAGCCAGAAGAAGATGCTTAGGAAGGTACTCTACAGCACTCCCATGCTGTCCGCTTACCTGACCATGCTAATCGTGGCATTGGAAATCAAGGACATTCCTG
>SAMEA3663283__coassemble_2993_pt1 | contig 4781 bp, 5 predicted proteins | sample SAMEA3663283__metabat2_high_PE_026 | metagenome-assembled genome bin SAMEA3663283 (sample SAMEA3663283) | pig gut metagenome | biome: pig gut; feature: pig-associated habitat; material: faeces | place: China | collected 2013 | reverse complement strand
TTTACTTTTCACTCTTCACTTTTCACTTAAAAAGTTTTGCCAATCCAAAAATAACTCCTACCTTTGCACCCGCAAAACCGAGAATGAGCGAGTGAAGAACCGAATCGCATTCGTGTTTTTCCGAGCATAAACGGTTTCGAGCATTGCTCAAAACAAAACATGGGTAAGTCCTATACGGCCAGCTCCCTCGGAATCCCCCAGGGCTTGACCGCAGCAAGGGTACTTGGTTGTAGCGGCGCGATGTAGTTCGCTTACCCACCCGCCTCTTTAGCTCAGTTGGCCAGAGCACGTGATTTGTAATCTCGGGGTCGTTGGTTCGAATCCGACAAGAGGCTCAAGAATTTCATCTGAGATGGCAATGAAAGTTCACTTTCAATTGACAGCGAAAGATGAAAGCCTTGAAAGCCTGCCATCGGCAGGTTTTTCGGATATCCAATCCGACAAGAGGCTCAACGAATAGGGGAGAAAGCAGAGTTCTTTCTCCCCTATATTTATCATAAGTGTCACGAAAATTATGGACAAACAGAAAGACATCAAACCCTGGGAGACCGTCAGTTCCACGTATCTCATTCAGCGTCCATGGCTCACAGCACGCCGTGATGTGCTCCGCATGCCCGACGGAAAACTGGTGCCCGAATACTATGTGCTCGAATACCCCACATGGGTCAACATCATAGCCATCACCACCGAAGGCAAATACCTCCTCGTGCGCCAATACCGCCATGCACTCGGCATCGTCGAGTACGAACTCTGTGCAGGCACCATGGATGCGACGGATGCCACACCCCTCGATGCAGCCAAGCGCGAACTCCTCGAAGAGACAGGCTATGCAGGAGGCGAATGGACAGAACTCACAGCCCTGTCAGCCAATCCCACCTCCATGAACAACCTCAACCACACCTTCATCGCCAAGGGAGTGGAGAAAGTGTCCTCCCAGCACCTCGATGAAACCGAGGAAATCACCGTCCATCTCTTCACCCTTCAGGAACTCATCGACCTTCTCCGCCGTGACGAGATGAAGCAATCCCTCATGGTAGCCCCCCTCTGGCGCTACATCGCCGAAAACCATCTTTTGTAAAGTTTTTGTAAAGTTGAAGGTTTACAAAAAACTCACTCCTCTGCCGGCGAAAAAGTGAAACTCATGCCGTTCCACACAGCATGATAATCCTTGAAGGAGTCGTCTTCGTCATTGCTCCATGTGCACACATAGCAGTCCTTGCCCTCTTGAGGCAAGTATGCATACATGGAACTATATTGGGCGGCAAAATCGTCAAACACCTTCACCACCTCCTTGTCGGGAGTCATCATGCCCGTAGCCTTGTCATAGTCATAAAACATATACTGATACTTCGAGTCATCGTCGTTCTCAAAACCACGCTCCGCAGTCACACCCACCAGTTGGTGCCCGTTCTTGCGGTTCCAGTAGCAGAGGGTCACGGCATTGGAAAACTCCCATTCCCAGTTGCACTGGATGTAGCCATTCTTTTGAACATCATGCACATAGAAGTTCTTTTCTCCTCCATCAAAATTCTCAGGGTCTTTCAAGTAGGATAGCAACTTCGCACAAGGCTCAAACGAGGAATACTCCTGACAGAACGCCTGAGCAAAATCGTGGATGTTCACCTTTTCGCCCTTGGCTTTCACCGTCAGCGGTTGCGATGCCCATTCGCCAAGATGCTTCCAACTCTTTTCGAGGAGTTGCTGCTCTGCTGAAAACTCCTCGTCCGTTTCCGTGTCATTCACGACAGCCACAGCCGTCGAATCCTCTTCGCCACCATTTCCGGCAGCATTCTTGCTGTTGCAACTGCCCAACAGCAAGGGGAGTGCCAGCCCCATAGCCCAAATGTACGTAGTCTTTTTCATTGCTTTTTGTTTTTTAGTGTAGTAAAAGTGATTACAAATGTAGCACATTTTCTGCATCGTTCCAATTTTTGAAGGGATTAACTGCAAAAAATCCACCCTACAAACAAGTTTTGAAAGAAAAACACTAATTTTGCGAGATTTCCATTTGACTTTTTCGGTTTCCAGTCGTATAATGGATAAATAGTTCGACAAAATGGCTCAGATAGACGAAGATATCATAGTAAGGTGCCAACGAGGCGAGAAGACTGCTTTTCGTGGGGTGGTGCTGGCATATCAGCGGATGGTGTTTTCGTTGACGCTGAAACTGCTGTGCGACGAGGAAGAGGCGAAGGACATGGTGCAGGAGACCTTCATCTGTGTGTGGCAGCGAATGGGAGAGTATGACACCCAGAAGAACTTTGCCACATGGATCTATACGATAGCCACACGCCTGTGTCTGGACAGGTTGAAACGCATGAAACATGTGGTTCCCATGCCAGACGACGAATTGGTGTTCCGACGGTATGCTTCCGATACTGATACGCACAGGGCATTGGAAAACAAAGAGTGGGTTTCGGTTGTGAGAATGCTGGCAGATGGGTTGGGGGAGAAGCAACGGATGGTTTTCACGCTCTGTCATCTGGAAGGACTCTCATCGCCAGAAGTGGAAGAAATAACAGGCTTGGATGCCAAACAGGTGAAGAGCAACCTGTATGTGGCTCGGCAAACCATACGAGAACGATTAAAACAATTAGGATATGACACAGATAGATGACATACTCGACAGGTTGAAAGGACAGCAGCCAGAATTGGATAATCCCGATGAAATGCTGGAAAGCATCATGGCAAACCTGCCCGACAGAGAAGAACAGGGGGAAAGAAGGGAGGAACAAGGGAGTGCTAAGCCTCACCTGATGCTAAGGGTGTTGCGCACCATCACATCCGTGGCAGCCATCCTGCTCATAGGACTGTTCATCTATGTCAACCAACCCGTGAAGACAGAGGCACCACGTGCCCATGCCTATACAACAGACTTTCCACGAAGTAGCACGCTCGAGAACATGTACACACGCTACTTAGAGGCAAGCCGACCAAAACCTATTAGTTACACACAATTAAAAATGATGATGTATGAAAACTACAATTAGTTCATATTGGATGCTCTTGGCATCAGTGGCACTTTTCTTCTCCTGTGAAAAGCAGGACGTCAGATTGCACACCGTTATTCACGAAGACGGCACTTGTAAGCGTGAAGTCATTTATAACAAAGTGATGACTCAGGAAGAAAGAGATTCCCTGTGGAGCAAGGACAGCACGTCTGCCCCGTTGGTTCCCGTTCCGGCATGCGTCAACATGGAGGGCTTCATGGGTTCTCACACCGACATCGGCGACAACGATACGGTGACCACTACGCTTGAATACCGCGAGTTTAAGGATGTGAAGGAGATGTGTCAATACACCCCTCTGCAACTGAATGGCGAACGCCTGAAATCGAATGCGGATCTGGAAAAGCATTTCCGCTGGTTCTACACGGAATACACCTATACTGAAACCTTCAGCACAGTGGCAGACACCTTCAAACTTCCAACCACAAACTATGCAGACAAAGACATCGTCAGGTTCTGGTTCACAGGACAACCCAACCTGCTCGAAGGACTTAACGGGTCGGAGGCATCGGAGAAAATCAGTAAAATGGAACCATTTGTTTCACAATGGATGAATGACAATCTATTCAAGATGTGCTTTGACTACATGGTGGAACACTATGACTCCATTCAGAATCCTCCTGTGAACAAGGAACAGTTCGTGGCACTACAAGACTCGTTGGCGAAATCTCTCTTGAAAAACGGGAACATCAACGAGAAGGATGCAACCGAAGAGTTTGAGAAGTTTTTTCAATCCAATGCCTATGCGCCCTTCTTCGACGATAAAACGCCGCTTGGGATGGGTATGTCAGAGGAACTTTCCGACCAACTCAACATCTTCTGGCTTTCTGTAACTTACACGCTTGAAATGCCTGGCACGGTAGTGAATCCTGGTGCAGGAGTCCTCAAGAATGGCATCATCTATTATCCGCTCACAGGCGAACGGCTCATTCCTGGCGACTACACCGTCAGTGCCACCTCGCGTGTCACCCACATCTGGGCTTATGTTGTCACGCTCCTCATACTTCTCATAGCCATCGGCAGTTTTGTGTATCGAGGACGGAAGAAGTGAGTTGAAAGACCCCCTCCAAACTTTTGTGTGCTTCGCACAGTCTCGGAAAATAAATTCGGTGTAAATTTTTTGAGTAAATGAGAAGTTTTTACTTACTGTTCTAAATTTACCCCGAATTTTCACTATCTTTGCACCCTAAAAGCAACAGAATGGTACATTTAGACAAGCAAGAGGCACGGGAAAAGTATGAGACGCTGGATGGCATCGGGTTCATCGAATGGGTGACGGACGGGTATCTGGCGGCGATTGGTGGCGGACTGACTGCCGAGAACATGGATATGCTGAGTGCGGAACAGCATGCGGTGTTGTGTTACCGCTATGTGCTGGACGAGGTGATGGAGGGCGGTTTCATTCAGTTGATTCTGAACGGATATGCGCCGTATGTGCTGGAAGGACCGTTCCCGATGGTGGTGAAGAAGGAGTGGGGGAAAGAAAAAGAAGAAGACCCTCTCTGTCCTGCGGACATCTCCCCCTCTATGGGGAGACCGTGCGGCGAGAAGGCAACATCGGATGTGATGAAAAAGTTCTCGAAGTTGTTGTATGAGGTGAAAAAGGAGTATCACAAGCATCAGGAGGAACTCTCGCAGGACATGAGCGATGAGGAGTTCATGGCACTGTATGAGCAGTTGGAGGAACTGAACGAGTTGGGTGATGACTTCTTGGACGAACATCAGGAGGAGGAGACTCCTGCGGTGGCGAAGAGGATGGTGGAGAATTTGGAT
>SAMEA3663283__coassemble_2689_pt1 | contig 5293 bp, 3 predicted proteins | sample SAMEA3663283__metabat2_high_PE_026 | metagenome-assembled genome bin SAMEA3663283 (sample SAMEA3663283) | pig gut metagenome | biome: pig gut; feature: pig-associated habitat; material: faeces | place: China | collected 2013 | reverse complement strand
TTAACTAGATCTTTTCTAAAATGAAAAAATTATTACTTTTAGGAATTATGCTCCTCGGAATAGTGGGGGGGGTAAAAGCTGGTAAGCTTTATGCTACTTTAGGCACGGAATCGTATTGCAATGCTTCTTGGAATGCCGGAACAAAAACAATGAGTTGGAATGGTATATGGGCAGCACCATCTGGCGCTGAGGGCTCATTATATTTCATCAACACAGGACTTCCTTCTGGCAATATAACCTCGTACACAAAATTTCATGCTACATTGTCCAACTTCAGCGACAATGTTGACTATATTCTACTGAGAATTAAACAAGGTGATAACAATTATGCAGATGCAAAACTCGTTGCCGGTGAAAACAATATAGATTTGAAAGCACTTGCAGCAGAAAATCCTGATGTGGATTTCACAAAGGTAACAGATATTACCTTATGGGGTGCCAATGAAGCATTGGCAGACAAAACCATCGATTCGGGAAATCCAGCATCTGTAGTAATTGAAAATGTTTATCTACAAAGTGCGAAAAATGTCACATCGGCCAGTTTAAGTGAAGAAATTACAGACATCAGCTACTTAACAGCAGGCGGAACTTTTGTTATTGCCAACACAAGTGGAACTGCAATTGAAGCATACAAGGATAACGACCCAGCAGCTATTGAGACACCTTTGAATACAATCACAACTGATTTGTACTACTATTTTACAGTTGAAGTTCTTCCCGCACTTGACGTTGATGGAAATGGCGAAAATGACACAGAAACGTACTATCGTATTGCCATCCAGAATGCCGAAGGCACAGCAAAACCCACAGGTTACTACTGGAAAGGCAATTATGTAAACCGAATTGGTTGGGGGGGGTTATGGTCAACAAGCTGCCAAGCCGACGGTGCAAGTGTCGGAGAATCCGCCTATGGTCGTGACGGTGATTATAATGCCGTCTGGACGATTACATACGTAGCAGACAAAGGATTCAAGTTCTTTAATCCAAAGAATAAAACATATATGACCTTGAACTACACTGCTGATTCCGAAACATTTCTAAAACTCTATAAGAATGTTATTGTGAACATAAACACGGAGTTTGACAAACAAGAAGATGTTGCTGATGATGACATCTTTGCTCTCTCAAAAGCTACAGGCTACGATGCAGAGACTGGAACCATCACAAATGGCGGTTGGACATTCGCTACTCCTGTCGATATATCAAATTGGGATTATCTTGTGATAACCACAATTGATAATGCTTCTGATGGAAGTCGAAAGATTCGTATTACAGATGAGAATGGCACCTCTATAGAAGGAAATCAGTATGCTGGTAAAGTAGCAGGAACAGGTAATGATATGTATCTGGATAGATGGAATAACCAAAACGCAATTCGTATCAGTATAGATTATCTAAGAATTAACAAAGGATTAGATGTGTCTAAAATAAAATCTCTAACATTTGCCAACAATAACGGTAATGACGATTGCATTTTACGAATTTCTAACGTTTACCTAACTGACTACAATAACACTAAGATGGCTGGCGGATATTGCGATGGCGACGTGAAGCGCGAATACTCTGAAACAGGTAAGTATGGTACAATCTGTTTGCCTTATGTGGCTTCATACGCTGGTGCAGAGGTTTATAGTATCTCCGGAAAGGATGCAAGCGGTATCAGTTTGAGCAAAGTAACTGGTCTGCTTGAAGCAGGAAAGCCTTACTTCTATATGGCTTCAGACGTCAATGGACAGGATAATGCAGGAACTGTCCGCAATGTGAACTTCTTCCGTGCTGATTTTGACACATACGATGTAGCTGATCCAGGTAAGAACAACGGTTTGATTGGCACATTCGAAGCTATCACAGCACCACAGGGAGACAACTTCTACGTACTGAGTGGCAACAAACTGTACTACACTACAGGTGCCGAAGTGAATGTAGGTGTTAACAAGGCATACATCGACAAGAGCAAGATTGTGAACAAGGGTGGTGAAGCCAAGGCCTTTATTGACTTCGATGAACTTGAAGCCACAGGTATTGATGCAGTTGATACTGCCAAGACGCTGAAGGGTGGAAAATTCTATGACCTCTCTGGTCGTGAAGTAGCCAACCCAACCCGTGGTCTTTACATCGTGAACGGCAAGAAAGTGCTGATCAAATAATCATGGATTCGAAAGTGAAATGAACATTCATCATTAAATATCATATAAATAAAGAAACAACAATGAAAAAAGCATATATCGCTCCCGAACTGAGCATGGAAACTGTTGAGATGAACTGCATTCTGAACCTCCAGAGCGGTGGTGGTGCAAAAGATAATAATATCACAGAGGCAGACATCAAGGAACTCCCAGATTTTGAAGATTTCGCAAATGAACTTCCACTGTGGTAATTAAACACTGGTTTTTTCCATCCAAGAAGAGGGGGATGTGCTTTGATAAGCATACCCCCCTTTCTTTATCATGAATCTTAACGTCGGTTTATCTCCTCTTACGCATCTTCTGGCGACCACCATTCTTCCTTTCCCGCTTTGGAGCCTTACCTGTATGCTTGGCACCACGCTTGTTCTCTCTGGTGAAAGGCTCGTAGAAGACAGGTTCGGCAGTGTAGAGGGAGGACTCGTGAGATACGAGGTCGTAGTCAAGTTGCTTGCGGAAGAGGTCGGCATGTGCCACCTTGATGCGGATGGGGTCGCCGAGGGAGAAACGATGGTGGGTCTGACGCCCGACGAGGCAGAAGTTGCGGTCGTCGAAGTCGAAAGCCTCATCCCCCAAGAAACGCACGGCGATGAGTCCTTCGCAGTGGTTCTCGTCAATTTCGGCATAGACTCCAAATTCGTTCACGCCGCTGATGTGGGCATCGAATTCCTGACCAAGTTTGTCCGACATGAACTCGACCTGCTTGTACTTGATGCTGGCACGTTCGGCAGCGGCAGCCAGTTGCTCCATCTGCGAGGAGTGTTCACAGAGGTTCTCGTACTTCTTCTGCGAAGCACTTGCCCCACCCTGCTCATAACGGGTGAGCAGACGGTGCACCATCAGGTCAGGGTAGCGACGGATGGGCGAGGTGAAATGGGTGTAGTAGTTGAAACCAAGTCCGTAGTGCCCGATGTTGAAAGTGGAGTAGACCGCCTTCTGCATGGCACGGAGCGATGCCATCTCGATGAGGTTCTGCATGCGCTGTCCATGCACGTCCTTGAGCAGTTGGTTCAGGCTCTTTGCCACCTCTTCCTTCTTGCCCACGGTTGTCAGCCGATAGCCAAAGCGCGATGCCATGGCTGCAAGGTTGTCGAGTTTGTTGATGTCAGGCATATCGTGGATACGATAAGGCAATGTCTTGGGCTTTTTCTCCAATCCGATGCTTTCAGCCACCGTTCGGTTGGCAAGGAGCATGAATTCCTCCACCAATTTGTTGGCATCCTTGGCAGTCTTGAAATAGACGCGGATGGGCTTTCCCTTCTCATCAATCTCAAAACGGGGTTCCTCGCGGTCGAAGTCGATGGAGCCTTCCTTGAAACGCTTGTCGCGCAACAGGTGCGCCATGCGGTTGAGCGTGATGAGCTGGTCGGCATACTCGCCTTGGCGGTGGTCGGCAGGCACAGGTGTGACAGGCACTTTCTTCGGGTCAATCGGAGCGAGCCCGTCGCGGAAGGCATTGAGTTCCGTGTCAGGCAACACTTCCTGTGCAGGGATGGGCTGCGTGGGCTGCACCTTCCCCTCCCGAATCAGTTCGCACTCACGTGCCTCACCGTTCTGCTCCAGCAGATACTGCACTTCCTCGTAAGTGTAACGTCGGCAACTCTTGATGACCGTATGCTTGATACGATGGCTGAGCACCTCGGCATCCTCGTTCATCTCGAAGATGGCGGAGAAAGTGAGTTTCTCTTCGTTGGGGCGGAGTGAACAGAGCATATTGCAAAGGTGTTCGGGCAGCATCGGGATGGTTCTATCGACCAGATAGATGGAGGTGGCACGCTGTTGCGCCTCTTGGTCGATGACGGACCCTTCGAGCACATAGTGGCTCACATCGGCAATGTGTACGCCCACCTCCCAAAGTCCTTCCTTGAGTTTCTTGATGGAGATGGCATCATCGAAGTCCTTTGCATCGCGCGGGTCAATGGTGATGGTGAAGGTGTCGCGGAAGTCCTCACGCTGCACAATCTCTTCGGGCGTGATGCCTGCATCGAGTTTGTTGGCAGCTTCTTCCACTTTCTCCGGGTATTTGTAGGGCAATCCGTATTCAGCAAGAATGGCATGCATTTCGGCATTGTTTTCGCCCTCCTTGCCCAACACGTCCACCACTTCGCCGACAGGGTTGCGGGAGCCCATAGGCCAGTCTGTAACTTTCACCACTACTTTCTGTCCATTCTTGGCACCTTTCAACTTCTCCACAGGAATGATGATGTCGCTCTGCAAGATGCCAGATGGCACCGTCAGGAATGCTACGCTATGCTGCATATCCAAGGTACCGACAAATGGTTTTTCCCTGCGTTTTACGATTTCCACCACTTCGCCGTGCAATTTGTGGTGGCCGTATTTCTTTGCATGGATGCCCACCTTCACACGGTCGCCAGGCAGCGCATGACGGGTGTCCTCGTCATAGATAGAAATGCCCAGTCCATCATCGGTATCGACATAGTTGCGCCCTCCCGAAGTGCGGTTGAACACACCCTCCACCACATGAGCCGAACCCCGATAGACGAGGTTCCCGTCATGATTCTTCACGATGTCGCCTGCATCGTGCATCTCGTTCAGCAAATCCACGCAAAGTATCCGCAACGGGGTTTTCGTCAACCCCATCTCACTGAAAATGTTCTTCAGTTGGAGCGAACGCCCCGGGTTTCTCTTCAGAAAAGCCACCAACGCTTCTCTCAACTCTCTTTTATTGATGCTCGATTTCACCAGCCTTGATTCTTTTTTTCCCATAGTATATTGTTTCCATTTTGTCGCAAAGATAGAAAAAAATTATCAGGAGAGAAAGACCGAGGCACAAAAATTCGTCTTTTTTCCGCCAAGAAAGCAATCCTTTTGTTTCTTTTTCATAACTTTGCGACATCAATAGTCAAAACTTCTCGTTTTATGTTAAAGAAATCTCTCAATTCTTTCGGAAAAAGGATATTGAAAACCCTTCCCTTCCTCTCTCTCCTGATGCCCGCGATGGCATGGGCACAAGTATCAACGAGCGACGCTGCATGGTGCGAGGTGATGGAGCAGGCTTTGGCCGACAAGGATGCCGAGATCGCCAACCTCAAGGCCGGGTACGAGAGCCGTCTCAAGATGGCGGACGAGCAGATCGCCTTCTACAAGGA
>SAMEA3663283__coassemble_2310_pt1 | contig 6131 bp, 4 predicted proteins | sample SAMEA3663283__metabat2_high_PE_026 | metagenome-assembled genome bin SAMEA3663283 (sample SAMEA3663283) | pig gut metagenome | biome: pig gut; feature: pig-associated habitat; material: faeces | place: China | collected 2013 | reverse complement strand
CATGCAGGATGTCCGCCTTAGCCACCGCCTGTGCATGAGGCGAATAGTCAGGATTCTCCGACAGCACGAGGATGTTCTCAGCCCGTCTTCCTTCGTTAAAGATGCGCTTGAACATACACTGCCCATCCTTAGTGACAATCAAGTAGATATGCTTGTCGTCAGCATCTTGCAGGTCGATGCTGCTGCCGATGAGACAGTAGTCGCCGCTGTGGATGCTCGGCTCCATCGAGATGCCCTCGGCAGTGAGGGCGGCGATAGCATCCGACCCTGGCACATGGATGAACTCCGTCGCATACTCAGGATGCTCAAACTGCTCCACCACGCCGCACGAGGCACGGCACTCGTCGTAGAGCGGCACCAGGTCCTCGCGCGAGAAGCGGATGACGTTGGCATCGTCCGTCAGCATGTCCGCCCTCTTCGAGGCAGGCGCCACGCTGTAGCGCACCGAGTTGCCCATCAGCCACTCGCGGCTCACCTGCGGAAACGTGTCCAGAATCGCCTCCCTGCCGTTAGCAGTGATGCTGTTGCGGTGCATCCATGTGGCAATGTTCGAACGGGGCACACCGATGAGTTGGGCAAACACCTGTTGGCTGCCGCCCGAAAACTTCTCCATCAACGCTGTCAGTTTTTCCTTGTCAGTCATAATCTCTACGTTTTTTTTGATTATTGTATTTGTAAGAGTTAGCTCTCCTCCTTCCTCCCTCCTTCCCTTTCTCCTCCCTGCGTCCAGCGGTTGCCCGCTGGTTCTCCCTCCTTCTCCTTCCTCTCCCTGCGTCCAGCGGTTTCCCCGCTGGTCCTCCCTCAAACATTTTCCCAAAAACATTTGGCTGTTTCATTTGAAACCGCTAACTTTGCATCGCATTTGAGATAAACGCACCGCAAAGTTACGGTTTATCAGTCAAATAACAAAGAAAAACAAAAGAAAAATGATGTTTCAAACGAAAAAAGCAACATGAAGACTTATTGCAAATCCTACCGAAGCCCCTATGTGGCAAACGTCACGGCACTCTTCGATGCCGTCCTCCAGTCACAGTTGAGTCACACCGCCATCCACCTCTACCTCATGCTCGTCGCCACCATGAACCGCCAGTGCTGGCCCGACACCATCGAGATGAGCGACCGCGTCATGGCTGGGCAAGTGGGCATGACGACCCGCACCCTGGCAGCCGCACGCCACGACCTCATCGAGGCGGGCATCCTCGTCTGCCACACAGCCGGAGCCGGCTGCAACACCCACTGCGTCTATCAGTTGCGGCAGCGCGATGCCAGAATGCCGCACGCCATGATGCAAAAGAGCATCGCTCAACCGACAGCCCCTTTAAATAGAACCCCACACGCTTTAAAGACAGAAAACCAAGACAAAGAAAAAGAAGAGAAGAAGAAAAGCCTCGCTCTCCACGAAAGGGGAGGGGAGAAAGAACTCACGCCCGACGAAGTGGCACCCTTCCTCATGGGACGCACCGAGTGGGTCGCCACCTTCTGCCGCAACAACGGCATCACCCCCGACCAACTCCGCCACCGCATCGGCGAGTTTGTGCGCCACCTCCAGAACACCGCCACCGTCAGCAAGGAGCCCAACGACGCCCTGCGCCACTTCGCACTCTGGTATGAGCGCATCGAACTCTTCCGATACCTCCGCAACCGCCAGCAGGAAGAAGCGGCACAGCAGCGACTTGCCAACGAGGAAGAAGCACGCCAGGCTGCCCTGCGCCACAAGGAGGAACTGGAGCGCGAGAGCCGCGAGAACTTCCGCAAGACACTTGCCGAAGCACGGCGACGGGCGGCAGAAGGAGACCCCTTCAGCATCAAATGGCTGGAAGAAAACAAAGAACTGCTCGACGACGAAGAAAACAACTAACCCCACCAACCCCCAACACACATGGAAACCTACGACTACGACATGGACATTGTGGCGATGAGCAAGCAGGAACTGGCACAGATGTACGCTCCCGACCTCACGCCCCATGCGGCTGTCAACCGCCTGATGACATGGATACACCATCACCCCACACTCACCGAGGAACTCCAACGCACTGGCTACCGCAAGACCGCCCGCGTCTTCACGCCACGGCAAGTCCACCTCATCGTGGACTACCTCGGCGAACCCTGATGCAGCGAATACAGAACAACGAATGGCACTTTTCTAAAGCCCGCGTCATCGCGAAGCGCTTGCACAGCAAGAACCGGTAAAAGAACTCCCGAAACTTATGTTTATTATTTAAGTTTCGGGAGTTCCCAACGCTTCATTTTCAACAACGAACCTTTAGCTCGGCGTAGCCAATAAAACGAATCATTCTAATTTACCATGCGGCGAGAAGATGTATATCCCTAATGCCGCAAGCGGCTACGAATGGAATCGAATGGCTACACTCAGCATTCGTTTTCCTTCGTTGCCGCTTGCGGCATTGAAAAGAAAAATTCGTAAAATTAGGGAAATTGGCTACGCCGAGCTAAAGGTTCGTTGTTAAAAAAAATCCGTGCAATCTCTGCAATCTGAAGGGCAAGAAACTGCCCCAAAAGTAAAAAAATATCCCCCTAAACGCATTTTTTTAAGTTTTTTTTATCGTTATGTAAACTAAAAGCCTTAAATTTGTACAATTATAACGTGCGCATGGCGCGTGATCGCATCCGTACATACCCCAATGAAAGTGTTAGTTGATATAATCCAAAAGATATTTACAACACACATCCTATCCACTGGACAGAAGACAAATAGGCAGAAAACAAATTAATATCAAACCAAATATGAAGAATACAATGAAAATTAAAAGTTTACTTTCATTCTTCGTTCCGGCAGCGATGATGTCGCTTGCCGTGGCTGGCTGTAGCGACTACGACAACGGCTACTCCGAACAGGCTATCAAGTTTGCGCAGGACTTCCGCAAGACCTTCGGCGACATCGACCCCGAGCAGGACTGGAACCTCGCAGAACGTGGCACCGTGACCGTCTCCACCATGAAGGAGTCGGAAGTGAAAATCTATGCCAAGATGGGCGACGAGTATGCCATTGTGGGCGACTACGAGGGAGTGAAAGGCACTCGCATGCTCGGCTTCGACATGGTGGAAGGCACCAAGGAAATCGTTGTGACCGACGGCGCAACGGCACAGAAGACCGTGCCAGGCGGCGTGGTGACTTTCGGCGGCACACGTACCGTGAGACCTGATGGCACGTACGATGGCGTGACCATTACCAAACTCACCGGCGATGTGGAAATCAACGGCGAAACCTTCCCACAGTACAGAACCTACACGAACGACGAGGTGCAGGGTATGCTGGCTACAGTGCCACAGAGCCAAAACAACATCGCAAAAGTGACTTCCGACTTCACTTACGTATCCACGGGTTCCTTCATCATCTATCCTTTCTTTTGGTACACCGGCTCAGAGAACACACTTGGCGTCTATTATACTGACGCGAACGGCAATTATCACGAGGTGGACATCTATGAGTCGAAAGGCTGGAGATGGGACTGGAGTGACGAAAATAACACTGGCGAACTCTGGTATTCGATGGGTGAGACGAATGTTGTGACGGATGACTTTGCAAACAATCCTCAGGGTGAGGATGCAGGTGATGCTAATGCAGGTGGCTGGACCAGAACAACGATTGACAACACAAGCAATTATTGTGGGTTTAAGGTGCAGACGGCTAGCAATGGCGATCAGAACGACGCTTCAGGCATCGTTGCCCCATTCATGGAAATCTGGAGAGACCCTGCAAAGAATGTCCATATCGGTACAATCACTCTTGAGAAGGAATTCACAGTTTCCAAAAACAACGTGGAATGCATCGTCGAAGTGTCTGCCCGTCTGAGAAATCAGATGCAGAGCTCTATTGGAAATGGACAGCTGATATTCTCTGCCAATGGCGCAAGTGTGGATATCACCGCTTCTGGCAACAACACCCAAGGTGAATATAACAACCAGGGTCTTCTCTATACCAACCAGAACGGCACGAACAAAGTTTTTGTGAAGTGTACATCAGACAGCAACGGCAAAATCAAGGCTAAGTTTGAGTTGAAGGGTGTGGATGCCAACTGGTTCTCCTTCAAAGACCTGAAGATTACTTCTTATAATAAAAACGTGCAGACACCCTCGCTGGATGCTATCAATACTCCTACAGGTAAATTAGAGTTCCCAGGTGTAAATCCTATACCTTTCAACGGCGGCTACGGCGGACCCGATGATGTCTATGCTGCTTTCTACAAAGGACAGGGCATCAGGGTGGACATCCCTGCAGGAACCAAGTTCGGTATGTACATCAAGAAAATCGATGGCGAAACGCCTTACACTATCTACTCTGAAGGAACTAAGAACGAGAAAAACCCAGGTCTTGTGGGCGACAATGGCGAATACTCTTCCCACTACGCTTCCACTTTCTATGTGGGCGATAAAATGTTCATCGGCTTTGAGGACTGGCCAGGCAGCACGCGTGGTGACTACGACCTGAACGACCTCGTGCTCGCCTTCTCAGGTGCCAAGCCCACTATCATCAACGAAGACCCCACAGCAACTGTATGGCTCGTGGCTTGCGAGGACTTGGGCGGCTCGTTCGACATTGACTACAACGACGTGGTCTTCTCAGTGGAGCACGTCAGCGGAAAGACGAAGGCAAAACTCACACCACTCGCAGCAGGTGGTACACTGGCAAGTTACATCTACTTCCAGGATCCATGGGACAGCAACAGGGACAAGTGCTTCGGCGAAATCCACCAACTCTTCGGTGCAACAAAGGTTAACAGCGGAGAATTTTCCATCATCAATGCCAAATCTCGTTATGAGAAGACTGCTGCACCAATTGAGTTTGATGTGGCTGAAGACTGGACCATGGCATACTACGCGACAGGTGATGGAAGTGGTTCTGCCTACACCAGAAATGGCAAGGACGTGAACATGGGCGGCTTCGAAGTCCGCACACTCACATCAGGCAGCGATGCGCCATACACACTCGACATCAACAGCGGTGCCTTCTCCGGTGCATCTAAGATTCAGCCATCAGTGCGCAACGAGGGCGAGAATGTGCCTTACATCCTCTGCATCCCATACTCCTACACACGCTACAACTACCCAGAGGCAGGCAAGAAGGCAGACTATGTGTGGGCATGGCCTGTAGAGTATATGACCATCTGTGACGAGGCCGGTAATGGCCCATACCCAGACTTTAGAGGATGGGTGCAGGACCACACACAAAACACCGACTGGTACAAGAACAAGAACAATGCCCAATCATCTGCCACTGTGGAAGACCTGATTCTCTCCACAGGTGACATGACACAGGAAGAAATCAATGCCAATGGCGGTGGTGGCACCACTCAGAAGCAGACCCTGAACCTTGGCAATAAGGGTGACATCACGGTTAAACCAGGAACTAAGGTCGACCTCTATGCTTACTTGACAAACTATGTTGAAGGCACTTACACTTTCACCTATTCAGGTGAGATGGGCAATGGTAAAATAACTAACCCAGCCTCGTGGACACCATATCAGGTGGGTTCCCGCACTATCACTGTTACCCGTGAAGCAGATGACACCTACGAAGAGGCTACAACATCATTCACATTTATAGTGACAAGTTGATAAAGGTACATTGATAACGCAATTATCGGGAACAACAACTGAAAATATTTGGAGTACCCAATCATATAAAGTTCCTGCAAGTGTCTTTAATGGTGCAACCTCTATTGTCATAACATTCGAAGGAAGCGGTTATACATACTTTATCAATGATGGTCGTTTATGGACTGCATACGAGGAGAATGGAACTGCATCAACATATACGATACCTAATGACCATTTGCAGGATGTAATAGCAAATGGACTTATTGTTGGCATGAAGAGTGCCTTTGACACTACGAAGGTGTATGTTAAGATTACCAAGTAACCTTAACTGGTTCAATACATTGACAATAACTCAAACAAAAGCCCTGGCATTCATCGTCAGGGCTTTTGTTATATAGACGTTTCCACTTTTCTCACACGGATTGAACAGACTAAATCTTTCTAAATCTTCCCAATCTTCCCATCGACCGCTTGCGGTCTAATTATATATACAACTAATCCTTGTTGCGGATGATTAGAAGATTTTGAAGATTTCTCAGATATAATCCGTTCAATCCGTTTAACCCAAATGG
>SAMEA3663283__coassemble_1951_pt1 | contig 7289 bp, 6 predicted proteins | sample SAMEA3663283__metabat2_high_PE_026 | metagenome-assembled genome bin SAMEA3663283 (sample SAMEA3663283) | pig gut metagenome | biome: pig gut; feature: pig-associated habitat; material: faeces | place: China | collected 2013 | reverse complement strand
TTGAGTCATAAATTATTTTTGTTGGAATTCATCGAACTGACGTTATTTATACATCACTCTGACTTTAACCTAAACCTACACCTTTCCCAATATTCTGTCCATCACCCAGTTTGTAGGAGTGGCACTCAGCGCGTCGCAATCACATTTCTCCATGCCCCTCAAGTGTCTCACCACCCTCTCAATCAGTCCCATCTGCACATGAGGGGGATTCGGCACAACAATCTGCTCCCGTCCACTTTCCGTGTCAAGAACGATTGGCTCATAGTCAAACACCGAAAACACAATCTTTCCCTTCGTGCCCACAATGGAGATTCTGTCCCTTCGTGCCGACTCATGCGCCACAAAACACCACGAAGCACTGCCTGTCAGTCCGTTGCTGAATCGGAAACAGGCATTGAACGTGTCTTCCACCCTATACAATCCAGCCATGTTCTGACAGAAACCCTCAGCCTCCACAATAGGTCCAAACCAATATTGCAACAAGTCAATCTGATGCGCCGCAAGGTCGTAGAAATAGCCACCACCTCCTGCCACCTCAGGCTGCAACCTCCACGGCAACTCCTTTCCGCTCCTGTAGTCAAGTTCCCTGGGAGGCACAGCAAAACGAATCTGCACAGTCAGCACATTCCCGATTTCGCCATCAAACACAATCCGTTTCACCCGCTCAAAATAAGGCATGTATCTTCTGTAGAAAGCGACAAAACAAGGAATCCCCGTCAGCTCACTGATGCGATTCACCCTCAGGCAATCCTCATAACTGGCAGCCAGCGGTTTCTCTATGTATGCAGGTTTCCCCGCCTTCATCGCCATGATGGCAAAAGTGGCGTGAGAAGATGGAGGAGTGGCGATATACACGGCTGTCACCTCGGGGTCGCTCACCAGTGACTGAGCGTCGGCATAAAACTTTTTGATGCCATGACGCTCAGCATAAGACCTTGCCTTGTCCCTGTCGCGGCTCATGACAGCCACCACCTCGCTGCCTTCAATCTTGCCAAAGGCAGGTCCGCTCTTCCTCTCCGTCACCTCACCGCAGCCGATGAATCCCCACTTGACCATTTCCTGATACTCCATTTCTTCAAGTTCGTGTTTAGAGATTACCCTACCATTTATTTGCCGCAAAAATACGACAAAAAAATCAATTCATCAAAAAAAATCCCCCAATGAGTCCCTTTTTTCAAGAATCTTTTCACCAACATGCAGTTTTTTCCCTGTTACTACACCCTTCTCATACCTTCAGTCATTCATTTTTTTCTTACCTTTGCATCATGAATACAATATTTACAAAACTCATATCGGAGTCAACAGGCATCAGTCAACGGCAGGTTGCTGGCACTGTAGCACTTTTGGAAGAGGGGTGCACCATCCCGTTCATCAGCCGATACCGAAAAGAAGTGACAGGTGCCCTTGACGAAGTGCAAGTGGCGAGTGTAAGTGAACAACTGGAGAAAATGAACGAGTTGGCAAAACGCAAGGAGACCATCTATCCTCATCCTCCTAAGAATGAACGACGTGCTGCAGCAGACAAACTGTGGACACTCACTAAGCAATATAAGATTGAAGCCATCTCCATTGGCAATGGAACCGCCAGCCGAGAGACTGAAGAGTTTGTGCGTGGGCTTGGTTTGCCCAAAGAGATTCAGATATTTGTGGTGAGTGAAGACGGTGCCAGCATCTACTCAGCCTCCAAGGTGGCACGAGAAGAGTTTCCCGACTATGATGTGACCGTGCGAGGGGCAGTCAGCATTGGTCGCCGTCTTATGGACCCCTTGGCTGAATTGGTAAAGATTGACCCTAACAGCATCGGAGTGGGGCAGTATCAGAAAGATGTGGATCAGAAGGAACTGAAGCACTCCCTTGACCAAACCGTGGAATTCTGTGTGAACAAGGTGGGTGTGAACGTGAACACTGCCAGCAAGCATCTGCTCACATACATCTCAGGTCTTGGTCCTGCCATTGCCCAAAACATCGTCACCTATCGAGCAGAAAATGGTGCTTTCACCTCCCGTAAAGATTTGCTGAAAGTACCGAAATTAGGTCCCAAAGCCTATGAACAGGCGGCAGGATTCTTACGCGTGACTGGAGGTAAACAACCCCTGGACAATAGTGCCGTGCATCCAGAGAGTTATCCTATTGTGGAACGAATGGCAAAAGACCAGCACTGTTCTGTAGCTGAACTGATGGCGGATAAGGAACTGCGCAGCCATATTGACATTCAAAGATATGTGACAGATAAAGTAGGACTTCCCACGCTTGAAGACATCATGCAGGAACTTGACAAGCCTGGCCGTGACCCTCGTCAGCAACTTACCGTTTTCGAATTCTCTAAGGATGTGAAGGAATTGGAAGATGTTCAGGTCGGCATGGTTCTGCCGGGCATCATCACCAACATCACCAACTTTGGATGTTTTGTCGATGTAGGTGTCCACACCAAGGGGCTTGTCCACATCAGCGAATTGGCTGACCACTTTGTGAAAGACCCCTCCGAAGAAGTTCAACTGCATCAGCATGTCACCGTGCGCGTGATTGGGGTGGATTTGCAACGTGGCAGATTGCAACTTAGCATGAAAGGACTATAATGAAAAGAGAAATGTTACATGCTGTAGGGTGAAAGAATGCTAAGTTGGAATAATTCAGCAATAAAAAGCTGGGCCATAGCCTTTGGAACAAGGGCTATGGCCCAGCTTTTTGTGAGATGTCTTTCTATTTATTTGAAAAGATATTGTGCGAATTCATGTAACGACTTGCGCCACACTTGCCATTCGTGATCACCAGGGTAGGAGTTGAAACGCACATTCACACCACCATTACGCATCTTTTTTACAATGTTGCGCGTGTATTCAATTCGTGGATCCTGCTCCCCACAACTCAAGAAAAATACATCAAATTGTTCATTGAATGTCTTGGTGTCTGTCAACATTCCCGGGACTTCTTTTTCCAGATCAAAATTCGATGCGCCTGAAATGCCGCCAAACATACCCGTTGAGAACACACCGACATTAGCAAACACTTCTGGATCGCGCAAGCCAATGTAAAAGGATTGTCCACCGCCCATCGACAGACCGCACATGGCGCGGTTCTTGCGGTCTTTTTTAACACGGTAAGTATTCTCCACAAACGGAAGCACATTCTCTAACAGTTCACTGCGAAATGTCTGCATCCCTTGCCAACTGTAACCACCACCCATGCCTCCGTTGCGTGACCGCACATTGCTGTTGGCACTCACCACAATCATGGGGACAGCCTTCCCTTTAGCAATCAGATTGTCCAAGATTTGGGCAGTACGCCCCTGTTCCATCCATACGCGATGATCCTCACCGCCTCCATGCTGGATATAGACCACAGGATACTCCTGTTTGCTTTCATCGTAACCCGCAGGGGTGTAAACCATCAGAGGACGCCATGATTCATCCACCTTTGAATAATAATACACCGTGCGCACGTCACCATGTGGCACCTCTTGTATTTCAAAATCATCCATTCCTGTTTCCTTTATCTCTATTGCACTTGACCAACGGCTGCATCCGTAGAAAGTTTGACTGGCTGGGTCTGCCACTGACACACCATCTATAATCAGAGAATAATAATGAAATCCTGGAATTTGTGGCTTGGTGGTAAGTGTCCACGCACCGCTCTCCGATTTCTGCATGTCATACTTGGTACCGCCTAAGTCAATCTGGACACCCTGTGCCTGTGGGGCATTCACACGAAACAGAACGCTGTTGTCTGATAATACACGCGGATATGACGTGCGGTTAATATTGGTTACAAGTGAGTAAGACCCATCGGGAAAACTTTCCCTTTGAAACCCTTGAGCTGCGGCTTGATTGCAGAAAATGGTCGCCAACATGACGGCCATTACCGTTTTTATAGTCTTCATAATAATTGAAATTTTACAGTTTGCCAGCCAAGGCAACCACCTTCTGCTTGGTCTCCTCCGTCTTCTGTTCGTCAATCTTGGCTGTCACGACACCCATGTTCTCGGTGCTCCAGTAGTTGCAGATGTCGCGGAACTCAGCAGTGGCACCGTCATAGACATTTGGCGAGTATGAAGACACAAGCAATGCCATCTTCTTCACCTTGGCAGATTTGTTCACGCAGTACATGCGTTGGATAGGAGCCTGAATCTGGGCACAGAGTGTGAAATAGTAGATGGGAGCTGCTAGCACCAGCGCCTCAACATCTTCCATCAGAGGATATAGTTCCTGCATGTCGTCCTTTTGGACGCAGGCGCCATTGCCCTTGTTGTGACAATACTCGCAAGCCAAACAGCCTGCAATCTTCTTCTTCGACACATTCACCAGTGTCGCCTCATGACCTGCTGCCTCGGCAGCCTTCTTATACTCTTCCGCCATCCAAGCGGTGTTGCCATTCGCACGTGGCGAAGCCTGTAAAATTAAAACTTTCATTGTCGTATTAGTTTGGTTGTAAGTTGTTCCTTGTTTTTCTTTTTTTGTTTTCGGTTGCAAATATAGGGAAAAAATCCAAGACAAAACACTATTTCTTCAGAAATAATTGCACGGAATGAAAAACAAGAGAAATGTAAAATATATACCCTTTGAAAAAAGCCCTTATGCGGGATTGGGATTGTTCTTTAAACAGAAATGAGTATATTTATTTTGTGGTTTCCTCACTTAATCGTAACTTTGCACTGAAAAAGTAGATTTTATGGCTCGTAATAAGAAAAAACAGCTCCCAGTGTTGGAACATGTGACTATCACGGCTTGTGCTGCTGAAGGCAAGGCTTTGGCAAGGGTGGACGACAAGGTGGTGTTCGTGCCCTTTGTGGTTCCTGGCGATGTGGTGGACTTACAAGTAAAGAAGAAAAAGAACTCCTATATGGAGGCTGTGGCTGTGAAGTTCCACGAGTATTCTCCTTTGCGCACCATACCTAAATGCAAGCACTATGGTGTGTGTGGAGGATGTAAGTGGCAGTGTCTCCAATATGAGGAGCAGTTGAAGGCGAAACAACAGCAGGTGTATGACAACCTGACCCGTATTGGGAAGGTGGAACTGCCTGAGTTTATGCCGATTTTGGGCAGCAAAAAGATTTATGGCTACCGAAACAAGTTGGAGTTTGGCTTCAGCAGCAAGCGTTGGCTGACTGAGGATGAGGTGGCTTGGCCAGATGATGAGAATCGTCCGATGCGCGGCCCGGCCGTGGGTTTCCATATCACGGGAGCGTTTGACAAGATTTTGGACATCAAGGAGTGTCATCTGATGGATGATGTTAACAATCAGATTCGTAATGACATCCGTGAGTATGCCCTTGAGAAAGGACTTGAATTTTATGACTTGAAAGAGAATAGGGGACTGCTTCGTTCACTGATGATTCGCACCAGCAATACGGGTGAACTGATGTTCTTGGTGCAGTTCCGAATTGAGTCATCTGATGAGCAGAAAATGGCGGATGATCTGATGCAGCATTTGAGTGAAACCTTTCCTCAAATTACCTCGCTACTTTACGTTGATAATCATAAGGCTAACGACACGTTTGGCGATCAAGAAATTCATGTAGTGAAAGGCAAGGACCATATCTATGAGCAAATGGAAGATTTGCGCTTCAAGGTGGGACCGAAGTCGTTCTATCAGACAAACACGGAACAGGCGTATGAACTATACAAAGTGGCGCGGAGTTTTGCAGGATTGACGGATAAGGAGTTGGTGTATGACCTGTACACGGGCACTGGCACCATCGCCAACTTTGTGGCGCATCAGGCGCGCCAAGTCATCGGTATCGAGTATGTACCCGAGGCTATTGAGGATGCCAAGGTGAACTCAGAAATCAACGGCATCACTAACACGCTGTTCTATGCAGGTGACATGAAGGACATTTTGAATAAAGACTTCATAGAGGAGCATGGGCGTCCAGATGTCATCATCACAGACCCTCCACGTGCAGGAATGCATCATGATGTGATTGACACAATTCTGTTTGCTGCCCCCAAGCGTATTGTCTATGTCAGTTGCAATCCAGCCACTCAAGCACGTGACCTTCAACTATTAGACTCGGACTATCGGGTGACTAAAATTCAGTCTGTTGATATGTTCCCTCACACTCAACATGTAGAGAATGTCGTATTGCTGGAAAGAAGAGTCCTCTCCGAGGAAATGATAAATGACAGAAGTTGAGCTTTTGCGAACCTTTAGCGACGAAATCAAACTTCAAATAATTGACAAAATGAGCACGTATTCAGACTATAAAGCAGCTAATCACTACACCACCTACATGGTGAAAGAGCCGACGGAACTGATGCAGTTCCTCATGACTACGATTTCAGGGATTTCCCGCACGAAGGCTAAAGAGTACTTGAGCCAACGAATGGTATATGTGGATAAGGAAATCACTACGCAGTACAACCATCCCCTCAAGCCCGGGCAGTTGGTTCAGGTGGCAAAGAATCGTCACAAGCATGCTTTCGCCAATAAATGGGTACGCATTGTGTATGAGGATGCTTTTTTGCTGGTGGTGGAGAAGAAGGAGGGAATCCTGACCAATGCAATTGCAGGTGACCGCCATGAGAATGTGAAGGCTATTCTTGATGAGTATGTGAAACGTCAGAACAAAACTTTTTCCGTTCATACCATCCATCGTCTTGACCGAGGCACTTCTGGACTTCTCCTTTTTGCGAAACGTCGTGACATTCAGAGGATTTTCACTGACAACTGGCAGGACATCGTGACTGACCGTCGATATGTTGCAGTGGTGCAGGGAGAGATGGAGAGGGACAAGGGCACTGTCACTTCTTGGCTCAGCGAAAATCGTTTGTTTGTTTCCTATTCATCGCCCTATGATAATGGGGGAAAACATGCCGTCACTCACTATCAGACCCTTCAGCGCAGAAATGGCTATTCGCTGGTGGAGTTCAAGCTTGATACTGGCAGGAAGAACCAAATTCGTGTACACATGAGTGACCTGCATCATCCCATAGTTGGCGACCACAAGTATGGCAGTACCGTTGAGGTTTATGGTGACCGCAGTAATCCTGTCGGGCGTTTCTGTCTCCATGCTTATCGTCTTGCTTTCCGTCATCCTGTCACAGGTGAGGTGCTTAATTTTGAGACACCTTACCCCGTGGCTTTCACCAGCCTGCTGAAATAGGGCAACTGCCATGGCATGGCATGGTTTTCATGATGCCCGTGCGAAAAAAGCCTGTCGTCAGTCATCAATTACCGTCAGTTCGGTGTAAGAATTACGCCTTCGGCGGCTTTAGAAAAATAAGAAAAAACAAAAGAAAATAAGTAACTACACAAAATTATCTTATACAATGATGTCTCTTCTTTTCGCCGCA
>SAMEA3663283__coassemble_1836_pt1 | contig 7813 bp, 7 predicted proteins | sample SAMEA3663283__metabat2_high_PE_026 | metagenome-assembled genome bin SAMEA3663283 (sample SAMEA3663283) | pig gut metagenome | biome: pig gut; feature: pig-associated habitat; material: faeces | place: China | collected 2013 | reverse complement strand
GTACGACATGCCGCACCTTTCGACTACGGCAATTTGTTTGTCTTTTGCTGTTACAGCCTTTTTCTCCCGCAAATCCCGTATCCTTCTTGCTTTGCCATGGGAAAGTGAGCTTGAATTTTTTTTACCAAAAATTTTTTTATTATTTAAGAAATGCGTACATTTGACGTTAGTTTGTAAAAAAACAACCTGAATCTGTGACTTTAGCAAGGCTAATAAATCACAAGTTTATTTCTAACGCTTTGAAAAACATCCTGTTGTAATGGATAGGATGAAGTAAAGGTGTGCTTTGTTGTGAAAATGTGCCAAATGCCCTTGATTAGGGCGTTTTTAGGAAATGTAAACATTTTGGAAAGTTAAAAAACATTAAATATGAAAAAGACGTATCTATTTCTTGGAATGACCGTAGTGGCAATTCTTGCGCTGCTGAGTTCATGCTCTGTACCTAAAGACATTGCCTATTTCCAAGATTTTAATCCTGGTAAATCAATCATTGTTCAAAACCCGGTTGAGATTAAGTTCAAAGCGGACGATGAGGTTACAATTCAAGTAAGCTCTGATAAGAAAGAACTCGCTGAACAGTTTAGTCTGTCCTCGGGAGGAAGTGGCGGCGGCGGTGGCTCTCGTTACACCATTGATTCAGAGGGGTGCATTCGTTTCCCTATGTTGGGCAAAATTCATGTGGCAGGCTTGAACCGCCAGGAACTTCAGGAAACCATTCGTGACCAGATTATGGAGAAGGGATTGATTCGCGATCCGATAGTGACGGTTGATTACTCAAATTTGTATGTCATTGTCCTTGGTGCGGCAGGTACAGGTCGTATTCAGATTGACAGGGACAAGTTTACGATTCTTGATGCAATCGGTTCAAGCGGAGATTTGAACATCAATGGCTTACGTACCAATGTAAAAGTGATTCGTGAGAATTATGGTAAAAAAACGGTGTATGAAGTGAATCTCTGTTCAGCCGAAGATCTGTATTCATCCCCTGTGTATTATTTGCAGCAGAATGATGTGATTTACGTGGAGATGAACAAGAAGGAGAAGCGCAATGCGACAGTGATGGGTAATTCAACTGTTCAACCTTCGTTCTGGATTGGACTTGCTACATTTATTGTTGGTGCAATTGCATGGTTCAAGTAGCATTCCCGTAGCTTTCAATTCTCAATCCTCAATTCTCAACTTTAAACCCTCAACTCTAAACTCTAAACAAATATGCTACCTCTTAATAATCCTCAAACACCTGGTGTCTATCCACAAATAGCAACAGCCGTGCCGTCAGCACAAAAGGGTGGTGCTGCTTATGCGAAGGTTATTGAAATGTTGATGATTTTCGTTTCCAAGTGGTATTGGTTCCTTTTGTGTCTTGCCTTAGGGCTTGCGGCTTCGTATTTCTATCTACAAGCAACGCCTCCTATTTACACTCGTTCTGCTTCTATTCTGATTAAGAATGATTTGCAGTCAGGAAGCGGTTCTGCTGGCGGATCAGCCATCAATATGTTTGGAGGTAGCGTGGATGTCCAGAATGAGTTGTTCACACTTCGTTCATCAAGTTTGGCAGAATCTACTGTGCGTAATCTTCATCTCGAAGTGAATTGTTATGCACAAGGACGTTTTCATGAAGAAATCATTTATGGTACGAACTTGAGTGTACAGATTATCCCATTGGATTTGAATGATTCGGAGTCTGCAGAATTCATGTTCGATCTGAAGAATGATGGCACCTATGTGATGAGTGATTTTGTTCGTGGTGGTGAAAAAGTGGCAGGTTCTATCACTGGAAAAGTGGGACGGACGGTAAGAACACCGATTGGACAAATTGAGGTGAATAAATCGGTGAATTATGCTCCGCAAGAGATCATCCTTCGGGTGGAACGCACACCGATTCATGCGGCAGTGAACAAAATCACGTCGGGTTTGGATGTGAGTGCGGTCAGTGATATGTCCACTATTATTAAACTTACATACAATGATGAGAGTCCACAGCGGGCTGAGGATGTGCTCTCCACCATTATTGCCGTGTATAATGAGAACTGGGTGAAGGATTGTAACCGACGCTCTGTGTCCACCTCCGAGTTTATCGGTGAACGATTGGAGGTGATTGAGAAGGAATTGGGTAATGTGGAAACTGACATCTCTAATTTCAAATCCGAGAATCTGATTCCAGCCGGTCAAAGCGATGTGGCGAGCATTTATATTGGTCAGGCTAGTTCTGCCACCGCCCAATCGACGGAGATTAGCAACCAGTTGCACATGGCCCGGTATGTGCGTAATTATCTGACGAATGAGGCGAACAGATATACGCTGATTCCAGCCAACCAGGGTGTGAACAGCCCCAATATCAGCGGTCAGATTGCAGAGTATAACACGTTGCTTCTTTCTCGAAACAATCTATTGAGTGCCAGTTCTTTGCAAAATCCTATCATTCAGGAGAAGGACCTTCAGTTGGCTGAACTTCGTAATGCCCTGATTGCTTCTGTCGATAACCATATTGCTTCCTTGAATGTAGAATTACGTTCTGCACAGTCCATTCGTGGACAGGCCAACAGCAAGATCGCGTCCTCTCCTTCGCAGTCCAAATACTTGTTGAATCAGGAGCGTCAGCAAAAAGTGAAGGAGAATCTGTATCTGTATCTTCTGCAAAAGCGTGAGGAAAATGAACTCTCACAGGCTTTCACCGCTTATAATAACAGGGTGATTACCCCTGCTTCTGGGTCGAACGTTCCTACTTTCCCTGTGCCCAGCATGGTGTGGATGATTGGTGCTATCGTCGGTATCGCTGTTCCCGCCTTGATTATCTTCCTCTTGGAAGCCATCAATAATCAGGTGCGTGGACGCAAAGACCTGAATGAACTCTCCATTCCGTTTATAGGTGAGATTCCTGTTCATCGTCGCCATCGCACGTTGATAGAAAAGATTTTTGGTCCATGGAAGAAGTTCTGGAACAATATCTTGGTGATGTTGAGACTCGCTCAAGAAGAGGAGGATAAGACCTTGCACATCTTGGTGAAAGACCATTCGCGAAATGCCATCAACGAGGCTTTCCGTGTGATTCGTACGAATATTGAGTTTATGACCGCCAAGGGCAGCCGAGGTAAGGTCATTATGCTGACTTCTTTCTCTCCTAACTCCGGTAAGACGTTTGTCGTGACGAACCTTGTCACCTCTTTTGCCATCAAAAAACAGCGAGTTCTGGCGATAGACCTTGACCTTCGTAAGGCATCTCTTTCCGCTATGGTTGATAAGCCAAAGATTGGCATTGCAGACTATCTTTCGGGTGTGACGGACAGTTTCGATGATATTGTAGTCCGTAATGCTACCCACGATTATCTGGATGTGGTGCCGGTAGGAACAATCCCGCCTAACCCGACAGAACTGTTGTTTGATGACCGTCTTGGAAAGTTGCTGGATGAATTGCGTAATCAATACGCATACATCCTCCTCGACTGTCCTCCGGTGGAGATTGTTGCAGATGCTACAATCGTGGGTCGTTGTACGGATTCAACATTGTTCATCATTCGTGCAGAACATTTTGATCGGAATCTTCTTCCAGATGTGCAGAAGTATTACGATGATAAGCGTTTGCCAAAGATGTCCATCATTCTTAATGGAACCACCGATTCATTCTCTTATTATGGTTCTCATCGTTATGGTGCGCGGTACGGATACTATGGAGGTGCTGCGTATGGTGGGTACACCAAGGACGATGATTGATACGGTGTAAAAGGAACTCTCTATTCGAATAACATAAAAAACAATACATCTATGAGTAATTCAAAGCGTAAAATTCTTTTCCTTGTTGAATCATTGGATTCCGGTGATGCAGGGAAGGCCTTGTCTGTATTGGTGCAGTATATTGACAAAAGCAAGTATGATGTCACGGTATGTGCCATCAATGGTGGTGGACAGTACGAAGCCATCATTAGGGAAAATGTCAATTACAAAGCAATATTGACTGACCCTGATGGAATAAAGCGTACGATGGTCTATCGCAACCTCCCATTGTCATTGGTTTATAAGTTCTATGTGCCACAGGGGAATGACGTCGAGTTTGCGTATTCAGAAGGTTTTGCGACGAAATTGTTAAGCCGTGCTTCAAAGGGAAAGACAAAAAGATATGCTTGGGTTCATACAGATTTAGCAAAGAATCATTGGACGAGTGATTTTTTTAGCAGCATCAAAGAGGAGACAGAAGCCTATAACAAATTTGATAAGGTGGCTTGTACAACGAACCTTCTTACAGAAGCATTTAAGAAGCAATTTCCAGATGTGAAAGTACCGGTTGAGACGGTATATGACCCGATTGATTCGCTGTCTGTGCGCCTCAAATCATTGAATGTCAGCAACCCGGACGAGAATCCGGTAAAGATTCGTTTGGTTTCACAAGGACGCTTGGAACCACAGTACCAGTATGCTCGTATGCTTCGTGTTATTAACCGTCTTGTCAAGGAAGGTTATGACGTTGGACTTTGGGTTTTTGGAGATGGCGTAGAACGTTTAGTGCTTGACCGTTATATTCAAGAGAATGATTTGCAGACTCGTGTGAAGTTATTTGGTTCTCATCCCAACCCTTATCGCTTCATGATTCAGGGACAACTGTACGTTTGTTCTGCTTACCATTCAAGTGTGATGAAAGCATTGATTTTGGGTATGCCTGTGCTGGCAACAGAAACACCTGAATTAAAGGAAATCCTCAAAAACGGAGATAGTGGTTTGATAACGTCCAATACCGAAGAGGCACTGTATAAGGGCGTCAAGAGTTTGCTCGATGATCCTAATCTTTTGGAACAATATAGGCAGAAAGGCGAAGCACGTGGCTGGGACTTTGATATCGAAGCCCTCATGGTACCTTACGAGACCCTGTTCCAGGCATAAATGAATATCTCTCTTAACTCTCAACCCTAAACCCTCAACACTATACCGTTAAGGTTATAAACTGATGCAGACAACAGAAATTAAGCCATATCGTAAATGGTTTGATATAGATATTAAGGGACTATGGCGTTATCGCGACTTATATTATATGTATATACGTCGCGACATTGTCACACAGTATAAGCAGACCATCTTGGGCCCCTTATGGTATGTCATTCAGCCCTTGTTCACCACCATCATGTATATGTTTGTGTTTGGTGGCTTGGCTGGCATCTCCACCGATGGTGCTCCACAGCCTCTTTTCTACATGGCAGGCATTGTGCTATGGGGGTATTTCTCTCAATGTTTCACTGTGAGCAGTGATGTTTTCGGGGCCAATGCCAACGTGTTCGGAAAAGTTTATTTCCCTCGATTGGTCGTTCCTCTTTCGGGTATTACCAGTAATTTGCTGAAGATGCTCATCCAGTTGGGCATGTTTATCATCATATATATATATTATGTGATAACCCTTCCCTCGGGCACACTCCAAGTCAATGCATCCATCCTTCTTTTCCCCTTCCTGATTTTCTTGATTGCCATGCATGGCATGTCGTGGGGACTCATCATCTCCTCCATGACCACCAAATATCGCGATATGAAGTTCCTGATTCAGTTTGGAATCCAACTCTTCATGTATGCTACCCCGGTCATCTATCCCCTCTCGGCTGCCCCAGAGAAATACCGCGACATCATTGCCCTCAACCCCCTCACTCCCATCTTTGAAGCCTTCAAATACAGTTGCTTAGGCTGTGGCACCCTCGACTGGAGTGGTCTCCTCTACAGCACCATCTTCATGTGCATCACCCTCTTCCTCTCCATCCTCGTCTTCTCTCGCACCGAGCGCAACTTCATGGACACGGTGTGATAATAGATACTGAAAGTAAATTGGGAGTAAATTAGAGTAAATCTTTATTCTCTCACAGATTTCACAGATTTCACGGATTTGAGCCTTGGGCGGCTCTGGGTTCGGAAAGTAAATGATGTGGGTTGTTTTGGAAAGTAAATAGAAAGTAAATTTGGAGTAAATCTTTATTCTCTCACAGATATCACAGATTCCACGGATATGGAGCCTTGGGCGGCTCTTGGTGGAGTGACAAGTTGCAGTCGGCAACATAAAAATCTGTGTAATCCGTGCGATCCGTGAGCCAAAATTACTAAGTATTTTTATTCTCTCACAGATATCACAGATTTCACAGATTTGAGCCTTGGGCGGCTCTTTAGGAAACCAGTTGCAGTCAGCAACATGAAAATCTGTGTGATCTGTGCGATCCGTGAGCCAAAATTACTAAGTATGTTTTATTCTCTCACAGATATCACAGATTCCACGGATATGGAGCCTTGCGAGGCTCTTTAGGAAACCAGTTGCAGTCAGCAACATGAAAATCTGTGTGATCCGTGCGATCCGTGAGCCAAAATTACTAAGTATGTTTATTCTCTCACAGATATCACAGATTCCACGGATTTGAGCCTTGGGCGGCTCTTGATGGAGTGACAAGTTGCAGTCGGCAACATAAAAATCTGTGTGATCCGTGCAATCCGTGAGTCAAAATAATAAGTTGTGTTTTTATTCTCTCCCAGATGGCGCTGATGTCACAGATTTGAGCCTGCGTGGCTCTTGATGGGTGAATAATCAGAAAGTAAATTCCAAGTAAATTTTAGAGTAAATATCTAGGAACAAATAGGATTTCCTGTTCAATTTCCTTTCCCAACCCAGAGTTGTCCACAACTCCCCAATTTGAAGTTGACGTTTATTTCTGCACGAGTTATATTATGATTGAAAAAAGGAAAAAGATACTTCCTGATGTTACTTCGGAAGATGTGGAAGAACGAGTTCTCGTCCTTCGCAACCAGCGAGTACTTATTGATAGTGATGTAGCAGAACTGTATGGTATTGAGACAAAGCGTGTGAATGAAGCCGTACGTAACAATCCCGAGAAGTTTCCTTATGGGTATATATTTGTTCTTGACAAATATGAGAAACAAGAGGTGGTCGAAAATTTCGACCACCTTAATAAGTTGAAATTTAGTAAAGTGCAGCCAACAGCATTTACGGAACGAGGATTATATATGTTGGCGACAATCTTAAAGTCAGAGCGTGCAATAAGTACCACTCTTGCGATTGTTGACACGTTTGTTCAAGTTCGTGAGATGGCTCGTACAATGGAAGCCCTGCAGACCGTTGATGATGGTGGTTTGCAGCAGAAAGGTCTTCTTCAGAGAACAGGAGACCTGCTTGCAGGTGTAATAGGACAAAATCTTAGTACTCGTACGACGGAAACGGAAATAGAGCTGAACTTTGCTGTAGTAAAGATTAAACATAAAATTATTCGTAGAGACGAAAACGAAGACTAAGAAAGAGCATAAAATGCCCGGTCATTCTAAATTCTAAACCAGTAATATGAGCAACATAGCAATAGAATTCAATAACGTAGGTAAGATGTACCGCTTAGGTCGTGTGGGTACAGGCACTTTGTCTCATGACCTCAATCGGTGGTGGACAATGAATGTCTTGCGCAAGGAAGACCCGTTTTTGAAGATTGGTGAAACCAATGATCGTAGCAAAAAGGGACATTCCGACTATGTGTGGGCGCTTCGAGATATAACTTTCAAAGTAGAGCAAGGCGATGTGGTCGGTATCATTGGTAAGAACGGTGCGGGGAAATCGACTCTTCTCAAACTTCTTTCTCGTATCACCTCTCCTTCAACAGGTTCCATCCGCTATCAAGGGCGAATTGCCTCTCTTCTCGAAGTCGGTACAGGTTTCCATCCCGAAATGACTGGACGTGAAAACATCTACATGAACGGTTCCATCATGGGCATGACCAAAAAGGAAATCACTCGCAAACTCGATGAAATCGTAGATTTTGCAGGCGTGGAACGCTATTTGGACACCCCTGTCAAA
>SAMEA3663283__coassemble_1621_pt1 | contig 9099 bp, 10 predicted proteins | sample SAMEA3663283__metabat2_high_PE_026 | metagenome-assembled genome bin SAMEA3663283 (sample SAMEA3663283) | pig gut metagenome | biome: pig gut; feature: pig-associated habitat; material: faeces | place: China | collected 2013 | reverse complement strand
CATTAGGAAAATACATCTTCTCGCCGCATGGTAAATTAGAATGATTCGTTTTATTCGTTGTTGAAAATGAAGCGTTTGGAACATCCGAACCTTTAGCTCGACGAAGTCAAACTTAAATTGTACATAGTACATTGTCAAATTGTAAATTACATGGTATCTTTCATCATCTTAAATTACAATACGCCTGACATTACGGCTCAATGCGTTCAATCCATAGAAACGTTCCATGGGGTGGAGGACTATGAGATCATCATTGTGGACAACCACAGTGAGCAGGCGAACTATGAGCACCTGCTGCAGCTTGTTCAGGGGCGTCACCCCATCGTCAGGAGCAAGCTCAACATGGGGTTCGGATTAGGCAACATGTTGGGTGCAGAACAAGCCGAGGGCGAAATCCTTTGTTTTCTCAACAGCGATGTCTTATTGGTGGAAGACTGCATCACCCCCTTGGTCAACCACCTCTCCACCCATCCCGAAACAGGTGTCATCACACCCCAGCAATACCGCCCCCACGGCACCGCCTATGCCTTTCGTCACAAGTTCGGCATTCGTCGTGACTTGTTTGGCGACGACATTTTTGAGCACCTTTTCCCCCAACGCTATCCCAAGCGTAGCGACCTCACCCGCACAGAACCCTTTGTCGTGTCCGAAATCAATGGCAGTTTCATGATGTTCCGTGCCGAAGTGTTTTGGGAAATAGGGGGATTTGACACGAACATCTTCCTCTTTCATGAAGAATACGACATAGCTCGCCGATTGGAAGGCTCAGGCTATCAGAATGTGGTTTATCCCACCGTCAGGTTCCTGCACGCCCATGGAGCATCCTCTGGTGGAGACAAGAAAGCCATCCGTAAAGAGCGGTTCATTTCCAAAATCTACTGCTACAGCAAATACCATCACCCATTCATGACAGGACTGTTCCGTATTGAGAACATTGTGATGAAAATGTTCTCACCCAAGAATTGGTATCTGATTCCTGTTTTTCTGACGGGAAACACCTTGGCTTTATCCATGCGCCCATCTGTTCGCTGCCGAAAAAAGAAAAAATGACTGAAGTCAAAGTTGAGAAAAGAAAGAGAAAGAATCCACATTCAATGGACTCCTTCTCGGTAACTCTTCTCCAAATCCAACAAATGGAAATTGTGTTGCTTCTGCTTGGAACCAGGTGGAATGGTCATGTAGTCTCCATATTTCTGTGACAGATAAGCATCAGGATTTTCTGCGCCCATCACCTGTCTGCCCTCAAAAAGAATGGGCGTGGGTGTGCCCAAGATGCTGCGTGGCATGATGCCCTTTCTTCCATCATCATGGTCAACCACCAGTTCTGAAGCATCAAAGTCATACGCTTTCTGCATTCGTTTCATCTTCTCCTGCACCTCCTCCAACGTGTAGAACTTTCTACACAGCAAGGGAATCCATGAAGAAGGTCCATGCCCATGCCGGTAAGGGTCACGGTAGAGGAAATATTGCACCTTTTTCAGATAGAAATATCTGGCGAAGTGCCATCGCTGCACAATCGGGTTGGCAGTCATGCCATCCAATGGAAATACGTCAATATAGATGCCTCCCAGATATTTCAGGTGCATGCGTTCAATCAGCGTGGTGCTGGCATCTTGAATCTTTGCAAACGGCAAAGGGTAGGTCTTGTCGGTTTCGTAACTCACCACCTCGAAAGGCTCAGGCATCCAATCCTTGGCATGAGCCATCAGCAGGTCATAATCCTTGCGCGGCATGCCGATGTCGAGGTCGTCGTCCCACGGGATGAACCCCTTGTGCCGTACAGCCCCCAGCAAGGTGCCTGCAATGATGTAATACCGCAATCCATGCTCCTCACACACTTGATGCACGGCCATCAGGATGTCGAGGATACGCAATTGCAGTGGACGTATGTCGTAAGAAGCCATGAGAGTTCGGAGTTTAGAGTTTAGAGTTTAGAGTTAAGAGTTGAGGCTTACAGATGTAAGGGGAATCGCCCCAACGCATGGGCTGGTTAATACAGTTCGGCAGGAATGAGTTCCTTGGCAGAATTGAAATCCTCCACCGTGTCCAGTTCGGTAGAGAAAAGATCGGTGGTGTCTTCTATCCAGAAAGTGTGACCTTGTGGAATAAGCCGTTCGAAGGCACGTTCGTAGAAAATATTGACCAGCCCCTCCTGCTCCATCATCACCTTCAGTTCTTTATATAAGGCAGTGGTGTAAGAAGCAGACATTCTTTCGATGCCAATAGACTCGCCTGTTGCATCGGAAATGGCACAAGTCTTGCTGATTTCCTTCACTTTACCCTCCCCATCAGGCACAATCTTCATTTCCTCCTCACCTAATGGGTGATTGTTGAGGGCGAGTATGTCCTGATGCTCGGAAGCTAAGAGACGTGCCACAATTTGGGGGTCGAAGAGAATATCGCTGTCCAACAGCAGCATCTCCTTTCCCTCCACTTCTGGACGTGCCAACCAAAGGGAATAGATGTTGTTGGTGGAGGCATACTGCTCATTATAAATATATGTGATGGCCACCCCCTGGTATCGGTTGTTGAGGAATGCCTCTATTTGTTCATGCAGATAGCCCGTCACCACTACGAACTCCGTGATTCCGTTCTGAATAAGTCCGTCGAATGAGCGTTGTAAGAGACATTTTCCACCGATTTCCAACAGACACTTAGGACGGTCATTCGTGAGGGGGCGCAGACGTGATGCGATACCTGCTGCAAGAATCACTGCTTTCATGTAGAGAGTTTAGAGTTTAGAGTTTAGAGTTTAGAGTTGAGGAAGACTTTTTTGATAGTGTCACATACGACTTGTGTCTGTTCGGGTCTTCCGAGTGTGATGCGTAAGCATGACTCCAAGCCCGGGTCGCCCATAAACTTGATTTTGTAGTCCTGTGCAGCCAATTCTTTTTGCAAAGCTTCCTTGATGGCAATAGGATACTTGATGAGGATGAAGTTGGCTACACTCTTATACACCTTGAAACCGGGCAGATTGCCCAGCTCCTTCTTGTATAGCTGACGTCCCCAATCCATCTGTTCAGCCACCTTACGGTAGTGCTCGTCGCTGTCGAGGGCAGCCAAAGCCACCGCCTCACTGAAGCGGTTGTAGCCTAAATATTTGTTCACATAGCTCAAGAATTGGTCGTGTCCCTTACCGATGAAACCAAAACCACAGCGAAGTCCTGGCAATCCGTAGAACTTCGACAATGTGCGTGAAATGATGAGGTTGGAATATTTGTTCACCAAGGGGGCAATATAATCAACATCGCTTGTGATGAACGACGCGTACGCCTCATCCACCAGCACCATCGTATCGTTAGGGATATTCTCCATAATGCGTCCGATTTCCTCGCTGCTCAAGCTGTTGCCCGTAGGATTATTTGGCGAAGCCAGCAACAACATGCGAGGATGTACACGGTTGGTGTATTCGATGATTTCATTCACGTCATAGGCAAAAGTGTCCTCCTGCTCATGCAAGGGATACATCTCAAACACACCGTCACATTCACTTGCCACTCTGTTGTAGTACCACCATGAAAACTCTGGGATAAGAATTTTTCTGTTGTCCCCCTTCGTCAGGAAATAGTGGATGGAATTCTTTAGGATGTCCTCACCACCATATGCCAGCAACACTTGTTCCTCAGGCACTCCATAAATCTCGCTTACGCGCACGCTGACCACACTCTTTTTTCCCTGATCGTAGATACGTGTATAGAAGCACAAATCCTTTGGGTCAAAGTTCTTGATAGCGTCCTTCACTTTCTGTGAAGGCTCAAAATTAAATTCATTTCTGTCAAGAAAATTCATATCTCTTTTAGTTTTTTAGTTTTTCATATACACCCATCAGCTGTCTTGCCAATTTTCGAGGGTCAAAGGTCTCTGATGCATATTGCCTGCCACCTTCGATGGTTTTCTGTCGCAATTCCGTGTCAGTGAGCAATCGTGTCATCTTTTCGCAGATGTCTTCAGGACTGTTGGGGTCGGCTTGCAAAGCGAAAGGTCCTCCTGCCTCAGGCAAACTGCTCACATTGCTTGTCACTACAGGACATCCACACAATTGAGCCTCCACCACTGGCAATCCAAAGCCTTCGTAGAAAGAAGGATAGACCAGCATCTCCGCATTCGTGTAGAGTCGTTTCAGCCCGTCAGCATCCATCATGTCTGGCCACATTACACGGCTTTCCATGCCCTTCTCCGCTATGTATTGCTTCACTTTCTGCTTGTAGCTTCCGCCGCCACCCACTACCACCAGCGGCAATTGCAAATCCTTGGGCATCAGTTCCATGGCTTTCACCACACCTAACAAATTCTTTCTTGAATTCACACTGCCTGCATACAATAGATAAGGAGGCAGGTCGGCACGTTCCATGGGTTTTTGATAGTAGATAGGATTCACGGGTTGGTAAATCACCTCCACCTTCCGCTCCGGCACATTGTAAAACTCCAGCACATCGCGTTTCGTACACTCGCTGATGCAGATGATGCGGTCGGCATGATTGCAGGCATACTGCCACTTCATGTCGTAAATCTTCCGGTCGTGCCAGTGATACATGTCGGGGAACGTGCGAAACGCCACGTCGTGGATAGTCACCACCGAGGCAATGCCCGAGTGGAACAGTCCCACGGGCATCTCGTTGCTCAGTCCGTGAAACACCTCGATGCCATCCCGCTTCATGTCCGCCACCAGCCCATACGTCCGCCATGCAGCCCCTCTCATCACCCCCTCAGGTTTCACCAGCCGGCAACCTTTCTTGCCTAGATAGGGCAGCGTTATTCCGTTCAACCTCACCTTTGGCGTATAGAGCCAATACTCATTGTCGGGAAACTCAGCCGTCAGAATGTCAATCGTTGTACGACTGTGGTTCCCCAACCCCGTGAAGTTGTTGAATAGACGCTTGGCGTCGAAACCGATTCTCATTCCTTCTTCTTATATAATACTGGGTTCGTCTCCACATCGTTATACATCTTCATCTGCCGATACACCTTCATGTATTTCCTGCCCGCCTCGATGTCCTCCATGAGTTCGTCAATCGCAGTTGAAAGGTCTTTCCGTTGTTCCAGCAGCACGTCCAGTTTCTTCTGGCATGTTGCCTTGTGTTCAGCCGAAGCATCCTCACGCTCCACCTGCTCCTTCATGTGGTAAATCTTCAATGCAAGGATTGACAACCTATCTACAGCCCATGCTGGGCTTTCCGTGTTGATGGTCGCATCAGCCTTCACCGTCACATCCTTATACTTCGTCCAAAACCACGAATCAATCCGCTCCACCAAATCTGTTCTGTCCTGATTGCTTTTGTCGATGCGTCGTTTTAATGCCAATGCCGCTACAGGGTCAATTTCAGGGTCACGGATGATGTCCTCCAGATGCCATTGTACCGTGTCAATCCAGTTTTTCATATACAGGTCATGTTCAATACATCCAACCTCGTATGGATTTTTGACAGGTTGGTCAATATTGTCATCTACATGATAGTCTTTTATTGATTGCTCAAAAATGGGGTATGCAAGTTCTGTGAAACGCATAAAAAGTCGTATTAATGTTAAAATCCGCTGCAAAATTAAATATTTTCCTTCAAACATACAACTAAATAAAACAAAAACGCTAACTTTGCCACCACATTAGACAAAAAAGCATAGCCCCAACCTTCCCCAAGCGCATCGCAGGTTGATTCCGAAGTTCGGTGCCCAAGTTGGAAGCGCAGGGGCTTCTTTTTGTCCTTTCACATTTTTTGACTCAGTACCTCAAAATCGACGTGCCCCACGTCGGTCAACCGACATGCCCCACGCCGACTCACCGACGTGGGGCACGTCGATTTAGGGGTTGTGGAAGAAGGAAAAACTCAAAGATTCCGAACGTGTTCGCCTGAACACCTCTGAAAAAATGAGAAATGAGTGAATAAATTTGGTTTTTCTCTCACTTAATCGTACCTTTGTACCCAAAATCATTGAAGCAATGAAGATATTGATTTTGAATGGCCCTAACTTGAACTTGTTGGGCAAACGGGAGCCTGGCATCTATGGGAGCCGTGGCTTCGAGGACTACTTTGAGGAACTGAAGAAACGGTTCCCCGAGGTGGAGTTGGAGTGTTTTCAATCGAACGTGGAAGGTGAACTGATTGATAAGATTCATGAGGTGGGTTTCACGTGGGACGGCATCGTATTGAATGCTGGGGCTTACACGCATACGAGCATCGCCTTGCAGGATGCCATCCGTGGAGTGAAGACCCCTGTGGTGGAGGTGCACATCTCCAATGTGCATCAGCGCGAGGAATTTCGCCACAAGTCAATGATTAGTTGCGCCTGTGTAGGTGTGATTTGCGGTTTCGGACTGGACAGTTATCGGTTGGCGGTGGAGGCTTTGAAGACCCTATAGACCCTCCCCTCACCTTCCCTATGAGGGAGGGGGTGGAATCTGAAATATGAGAAAACAAAAGAATATGATAACTGCCTATGAATGAAAAAAATGAGCAAGGTAACCACTCCCTCCCTATAGGGAGGGTGAGGGAAGGGTCTCTGGATGACTACATCCTTGCTCACATAGACAAGGAGAGCGACTATCTGCACCGTTTGTGGCGGGCGACGCAGTTGCATCTGCTCTATGGACGGATGGCGAGTGGTCATTTGCAGGGACGACTCTTGAAGATGTTGGTGGGGATGATTCGTCCGAAGTTGGTGCTGGAGATTGGTACATATAGCGGTTATTCAGGCTTGTGCATTGCGGAGGGATTGCCAGAGGACGGACACCTGCATACGGTGGAAATCAATGATGAGCAGGAGGACTTCACGTTGCCTTGGTTTCAGAACTCGCCGTGGACTGACAAGATTACGATGCACATTGGCGATGCGCTGGAGGTGGTGCCGAGGTTGGGCTTGCAGTTTGACATGGCGTTCGTCGATGGTGACAAGCGCAAGTATGTGGAATATTATGAGATGGTGATGGGGCATTTGAATGAGGGCGGTTACATCTTGGCAGACAACACGTTGTGGGACGGGCATGTGGTGGAGGAGCAGGCACATGATGCACAGACGGAAGGCATTCGGGTGTTTAACGACCATGTGGCGGCTGACGAGCGTGTGGAGAAGGTGATTTTGCCGCTGAGAGATGGACTGACAATCATTAGGAAGGTGAAGAACTGAGTCCGCTTGAAATAGTCCCGAGGGGGACGGAAGACCTCAGGGAGGGGTGAAACCTTTTCTTGAAGGTGAAACAATGAGAAGAGGCTCTGAGGGGGCGACGGACATAAAAGCACTTTTTCAAGTGGACTCAGAACTAAAATATCTCAAGTGCAGTTTACAATTTACATGGGAACAGTAGAGCAACTCGCCGCATGGTAAATTGTACATTGTACATGGTAAATGGCTAAATGGTAAATGATTAATAGTAAACAGAAAAGTGGAAACAACAAGACAAAATAAGATTGCGCGTCTGATTCAGAAAGATTTGAGCAATATCTTTCAGGCGCAGACGAGGCAGATGAGGAATCTGCTGGTGAGTGTGAGTGTGGTGAGGGTTAGCCCCGACCTGAGTGTGGCGAAGGCTTATTTGAGCGTCTTCCCTTCGGAGAGGGCGCAGGAGGTGCTGCAGAACATCAACGACCATGCGTCGGAGGTGCGCTTTGAGTTGGGCAGGTTGGAAAGGCATCAGCTTCGCATCATTCCTGAACTGAGGTTCTTTCTGGACGACTCTCTGGATTATGTGGAGCACATTGATGAACTGCTGAACAAGGGATGAGTGTATCGTTCTACATAGCGAAGCGTTACCTGTTGTCGAAGAAGTCGCACAGTGCCATCAACCTCATTTCGGGGGGGTCGGTGTGTGGTGTGGCGATTGCGACGGCGGCTCTGGTGTGCATCTTGTCGGTGTTTAACGGCTTTCAGGACATGGTGGCGGGACTCTTCACGGCGATGGACCCGGAGTTGAAGGTGGTGCCGGCTGTGGGGAAGTTTATGGCTGCCGATGCGAAGGGGCTGGCGGCACTGAGGGAGGATGCCGACGTGGAGGTGCTGACCGAGACGCTGGAGGATCAGGCGTTGCTGATGGTTAACAACCGTCAGGTGATGGCGACGGTGAAGGGGGTGGAGGATAACTTCGAGGAGTTGACGGGTATTGACAATATCCTGGTGGGGGAGGGTGTGTTTGAGTTGCATGCCGACGTGATTGACTATGGCATTCTGGGGGCGAACTTGCTGATGCAGTTGGGGTTGCCTGCCGATTTCGATGAGGCTGTGCAGGTGTATGCTCCTCGCAAGGGGGAGCGCATTGACTTGAACGACCCGCGGGAGAGTTTGAATCAGGAGGAATTGTACTCGCCGAAGGTGGGGTTCATGGTGAAGCAGAACAAGTATGACTCGCAATATGTGATTACGAACATTGCCTTTGCCCGTCGGTTGTTTGAGCGGCAGGGCGAGGTGTCGGCTGTGGAGATGAAGCTGAGGAGGGGGGCTGATGTGGGCAGGGTGAAGGCTCGGATGCAGCAGATGCTGGGGGCTGACTATGTGGTGAAGGACCGTTATGAACAGCAGGAGGACACGTTCAAGATTATGCAGATTGAGAAGTTGATTTCTTACATCTTCTTGACGTTCATCTTGATGATAGCGTGTTTCAACATCATTGGCTCATTGTCGATGCTGATTATTGACAAGAAGCAGGATGCCCTCACGTTGCGGAACCTTGGGGCGAACGAGGGGCAGATCAGGAGCATCTTCATGTTTGAAGGAAGGATGATTTGTCTGCTGGGGGCGGTGACGGGCATTCTCGTCGGGTTGACGCTCTGCTGGCTGCAACAGGAGTTTGGCTTGATTCGCTTTGGCAGCAGCGAGGGCAGTTACATCATCAATGCCTACCCCGTGAGTGTGCGGTGGATGGATTTGTTGCTGATATTCGTGACGGTGATTGCTGTGGGGTTCCTTTCGGTGTGGTATCCTGTGAGGCGGTTGAGCAGGAAAATGATGACGAGCAATTTGTAAGTAGTGAAAGAAAACATTGACTCAAGTTTTCGCAAGTTGCTCAACTCCTTTAGCTCCAACGAAGTCAAACTTAAAAACATTAAAAAGGCTGAAGTTTTCGGATGCTTTCTTCAACAACGAATATTTCGAATATGACGAATTTATACAATG
>SAMEA3663283__coassemble_1580_pt1 | contig 9419 bp, 7 predicted proteins | sample SAMEA3663283__metabat2_high_PE_026 | metagenome-assembled genome bin SAMEA3663283 (sample SAMEA3663283) | pig gut metagenome | biome: pig gut; feature: pig-associated habitat; material: faeces | place: China | collected 2013 | reverse complement strand
TATTCGCTTTATTCGTTGTTGAAAATGAAGTGTTTGGAACTTCCGAAACTTAAATAAATGATAAATGAAGGGAATGAAGGTTTGTATTTGTGGAGGTGGTAATCTGGGTCACGTAGTGGCGGGTTTTCTTGCTGCCAAGGGGGATTGTGAGGTAAGTCTTCTGACTCGTCAGCCTGAACGTTGGCAACATCAACTGAGTATTACGACTCCCGAGGGTGAGGTGCTTCAGGGTATTTTGCAGCAGGTATCCTCTTCTGCGGAGGAGGTGGTGACTCCAGCCGACCTTGTGCTGTTGTGTCTTCCGGGCTATTCCATCCAGGAGGTGCTTGAGCAGATTCGTCCAGCCTTGCGACCTCGTACCCCTGTGGGAAGTATTGTCAGCAGTACGGGATTCTTTTCGGTGGCGTTCGAGGTGCTTCCTCCCGACACGCCGTTGTTTGGTTTTCAGCGTGTGCCCTTCATCTCTCGTCTGACGGAATATGGACATTCGGCAACCCTCTTGGGGTATAAGCCTTCGCTGAACATCAGTGTGGAGCAGACTGATGAACGAGAGGGCATACGGAAGGAGATAGAACGGCTGTTTCATGTCCCGACCCATCTGCTCAGCAACTATTATGAGGCGAGTCTGACCAACAGCAATCCCATCCTTCATCCAGCCCGTTTGTATAGTATGTGGAAAGGTTGGTGTGAGGGGAGGGTATATCCGGTTCAGGCTCTCTTTTATGAGGAATGGACAGACGAGGCTTCTGAACTGCTTATCGCGATGGATAGAGAGTTTCAGGCATTGCTGGACACACTGCCTGTTACGAAAGGGAGCATTCCTCCCATTCTCAACTATTACGAAAGTCACGATGCTTCCTCGCTCACACAGAAACTCCGTTCCATCCAAGCCTTCCAAGGTATTCGGGCACCGATGAAAGAAGTGAAGACTGGTTGGGTGCCCGACTTCCAGAGCCGATACTTCACCGAGGATTTTCCTTTCGGACTGAAACTTGTTCAGGACTTGGCACGGAAACAAGGAGTGGCAACTCCCACGATAGACAAAATCATGGCATGGGGCAGTCAGCGCATTCAGAATGCAGCCTTACGCTCGCGGTTCAATCCTGAAGGTTCCCAGTTGCGCCGTTTGCAACTTCGTATGCTTGACATTTTGCTTGAAATCGACCGCATCTGTCAGCGGCATCACATCCGTTATTGGCTCAGTAGCGGCACCCTCATCGGTGCTTTTCGTCATGGAGGCTTCATCCCGTGGGATGATGACCTTGATATTGAGATGATGCGGGAGGATTACGTGAAACTGATGAAGGTGTTGCCCGAAGAGCTGCCCGATTGGCTTGCCCTGCAGAACAGCGACACAGACCCCAACTATTTCTTTTTTTATGCCAAGATACGTGACCGCCGTTCTAAAATGTTGGAAAATACCCGTTATGACCGCATTTGGAAGGAACAGGGCATTTATATCGATATTTTTCCAATGGAAAGGCACCCAATAGGGTTGCACAAATTCACCGAGAAGACGGTGGGTCACATGTATAAGATCTGGCGTACCAGCACTGACGATGCCCAAAGCATCAAGCAGGTACGTCGTATTTTCGATGTCAACGAAAAGTTCCTCTTTCCTTGTTTACGCTTTATCTGCCGCTTGCTCCCCAGCAAGGTGGTCACCAGCGGTATGGGCATTCCTTATCACAATCCTCGCTTCGAGGATGAGATTTTTCCTTTAACCACTCATAAGTTTGAGGGACATGAACTTCCTGTGCCCGGCAATGCAGATGCTCACTTGCGTCACATTTACGGAGATTACATGCAGTTGCCAGATTTGGATAAACTCGCACCACATATGGCAAAATTGGAGATGTGGTGAAACCATTTTCAGAGTTAGGAATTAGAATTAGGAATTGGATTCCTAAACTTTGCATAACTCCTTTAGCATCAGTTCGACAAATTAATCATGAATTTGATTATTTGTGGTTTTCGTCAAATTCACGTTAACTACAAAGAAGTTGCACAATTTGCGGAATTTGAAATGATAAAAAGAACGGGAGGTCGGTAAATGCCGACCTCCCGTCATGATGATTGTCTATATCTTTCGATTAGAAGTTTACGTAAGCACCGAAAGTGATGTTGTTGCCGCTCACGCCAAGGTCGAAACCGTTAGTCTTGGATTCGTCGTACTTGGTGAAAGAGTAGGCGATGCCGCCAACGTGTGCAACAAGGCCAACCTTCTCGCTGATAGCGTAAGAGATACCGGGCTTGATAGCAATCTGCCATGCGTTAATGCTGTTCTCATCGCCACAAACATGACCGTGCATGTAAGAGAAACCGCCATCGGCAAAGAAAGAGAAGTCACCAGCCTTTGCGAAAGTGTAACGAACATAAGGGTTCAGGATGAATGCGTTAGCATAGTCGTAGTCGCCAGGAATGTCGAAACCCATCATGTTGCTACCGTTCTCACCGTGAGCGTAACCAATCTTTACTGCTACGTCAAATTTGTCATTGAGTTTGTAACCAACTTCAGGAAGAAGATTGAAGTTGTTGGACTTGCCAATCTCAACTTTGTCGATAGTAGTTCTCTGATGGCTGTAACCAACTTCACCACCTACCCAAACTTGTGCGTTAGCTGAAAGAGATGCAACTGCTACGAGAGCAGTAAGAATCATTTTTTTCATAAATTCTCGTTTTTTTACCAATTAGTTTTTCCTACTCTGTTAACAATGTCATTCTGAGGTTTTCGGAATCCCCTCGATGTGAAGACGATGCAAAGATATGCTCTTTTCATCTATCAACCAACACTTTTTAACAAAAAAGAACCATAAGGGACAAATTTGAGTACAGATGGAACAAAATGAATAAAAAATAGGCAAAGAAATTTGTTTCTTTTCCCACTTCTTTCTACCTTTGCATGCTTTTAACATTGAATTATGGTAGATAGCGACGATTATAAATATTTAAGGAAGATTGATTACCCTGTTGACCTGCGTAAACTGAAGGTGGAGGAACTGCCGGCGGTGTGTGATGAGTTGAGACGTGACATCATTGAGGAGTTGGCGATGAACCCGGGGCATCTGGCTTCGAGTCTGGGGGTGGTGGAGTTGACGGTGGCGTTGCATTACGTTTTTAACACACCATACGACCGTATTGTGTGGGATGTGGGGCATCAGGCGTATGGGCATAAGATTCTGACGGGACGGCGTGACTTGTTCTGTACGAACCGTAAGTTGAACGGATTGAAGCCTTTTCCGCATCCCGACGAGAGCGAGTATGACTCGTTTTGTTGCGGGCATGCGAGCAATTCCATCTCGGCGGCTTTGGGCATGGCGGTGGCTGCAAAGATGAAGGGTGAGGACAGGAAGGTGGTGGCGGTGATTGGTGACGGGGCGATGAGTGGCGGCTTGGCTTTTGAGGGCATCAACAACACGGCGAGCACGCCGAATGACATGCTGATTGTGCTGAACGACAACAATATGTCGATTGACCGCAGTGTGGGGGGCATGAGGAAGTATCTCTTGCGATTGACAACGAACACGACTTATAATACTATTCGGTACAGGGTGTCGCAGAGGTTGTTGGGCTGGGGTATTCTGAACGAGAAGCGTCGCAGGGGACTGATTCGTTTCAGCAACAGTCTGAAGTCGGTGCTGTCGCGTCAGAAGAATATTTTTGAGGGGATGGACATCCGCTATTTTGGTCCTGCCGAGGGGAATGATGTGGTGGAACTGGTGCGCATTCTGCAAGTGATCAAGGAGATGAAGGGACCGAAACTGCTCTATATCCATACGACGAAAGGTTATGGCTATGCACCTGCCGAAGAGGATGCCACCATCTGGCATGCTCCGGGCAAGTTTGACCCCGACACGGGGGAGCGCATTAAGAATGATGATGGCAAGCCGCATCCGCCTAAGTTTCAGGAGGTGTTTGGAAAGACATTGTTGGAGTTGGCGCAGCAGAATCCGAAGATTGTGGGTGTGACGCCTGCCATGCCGACGGGCTGTTCGATGAATATCATGATGAATGCGATGCCTGAGCGTGTATTTGATGTGGGCATTGCTGAGGGGCATGCGGTGACTTTCTCGGGTGGGATGGCGAAGGACGGGTTGCTGCCGTTCTGCAACATCTACTCGTCGTTTATGCAGCGGGCTTACGATAACATCATTCACGATGCGGCGACGATGCGGCTGAACATGGTGCTGTGTCTGGATCGTGCAGGACTGGTGGGGGAGGATGGCTCGACGCATCATGGTGCGTTCGACTTGGCTTTCTTGCGCCCTATTCCGAATCTGACCATCGCCTCACCGTATGATGAACCTGAATTGCGCCGACTGATGTACACGGCGCAGTTGCCTGACAAGGGTGTGTTTGTCATTCGCTATCCTCGTGGCAGGGGCAATACGGTGGACTGGCAGTGTGAACTGGAGGAGATTCCTGTGGGGAAGGGTCGGAAACTGAAGGACGGCAGGGATATTGCGGTGCTGAGTCTTGGCCCTATCGGCGTGGAGGCTTCGAAGGCGATTGCCATTGCTGAGTTGCGGTCGTTGAATGACCATCCTGACGTGCCATTGCATATCGCTCAATATGACATGCGGTTCCTGAAGCCTCTGGACAAAGACTTGCTGCATGAGGTGGGGCGGAACTTCAAGAAGGTGGTGACGGTGGAGGACGGTGTGATTTCGGGCGGCTTGGGCAGTGCGGTGCTGGAGTTCTTTTCAGACAATGGCTATGAAGTGGAAGTGAAACGCATCGGTATTCCCGACAAGTTTGTGATGCACGGCACAGTGGCTGAGTTGCGGCAGATTTGCGGAATGGATGCACAAAGCATATCGGAGGTATTGGTATGAAAATCGTGATTGCTGGCGCGGGTGCCGTGGGCACTCATTTGGCTCGCATGCTGTCGAACGACCGACAGGATGTGGTGCTGATTGATGCCGATGAGAATAAACTTTTCCGTTTGGGCAGCGAACTGGACATCATGACGCTGGTCAGGCAGCCGTCTTCCATTGAAGGACTGAAGGATGCCGAGGTGCAACGGGCAGATTTGTTTATCGCCGTGACTCCCAACGAGAGCGAGAACTTGACCTGTGCGATGCTGGCGAGGCAGTTGGGTGCGAAGCAGACAGTGGCGAGGGTGGATAACTATGAGTATATGAAGCCTGAAAATCTGGAACTCTTCAAGAAGATAGGCATTGAGTCGCTGATTTATCCAGAATTGCTGGCTGCGGAGGACATCAAGGCGAGTGCACGGTACAGTTGGGTGAGGCAGATGTGGGAGTTTAACAATGGTGAATTGCTGTTGTTGAGCGTAAAGATGCACGATGCCAACCCGATAGGGGAGAAGGAGATCAGCAATAAAGATAATCAGTTGGTGGGTCATACGCTGAAGGAGATTGGTATAGCACATGGGCATAACTTCCATGTGGTGGCGATTAAGCGTGACGGTGAGACCATCAGTCCACATGGCGACGAGAAGATTCTGCCGCGCGACTTGGTTTTTTTCATGACCACGAAGGAGAACCTCGGAGAAATTAGGCACTTGACAGGTAAGGATGACTATCCCGCGGTGAAGCACAGCCTCTTGATTGGTGGCGGAAAATTGTCGGTGCGTGCCAGTTGGAAGTTGGCTTCCATCCACGATGGCATCAAGTTGATTGAGCCTGACAGGGCACGGACAGAAATGTTGCAGTCGTTGGTGTCGCCCAAGACGATGATTTTGGAGGGTGAGGGTTATGATGTGGATTTGCTGAATGATGAGGGCTATGGCAATATGGAGGCGCTGATTGCCTTGACGGATAATGACCAACAGAACATCTTGGCGTGTGTGGCTGCCAGAAGAAGGGGCATCCGCAAGACCATTGCGCAGGTGGAGAACTTGGATTATTTCGATATGGCAGATGACCTTGATATTGGCACCGTCATCAACAAGAAGATGATTGCTGCCAGCCATATCTACCGCATGTTGCTGAAGGGAGATGTGGACAACGTGAAGATGCTTGCCATTGGCAATGCGGATGTGGCTGAGTTTGTGGTGAAGGCGGGTTCGCAGGTGACGAAGCGGAAGGTGATGGACTTGCATTTCCCGTCTGGTGTCAACATCGGTGGCATGTCGCGTGACGGCAAGTCGATGCTGGTAGGCGGTGGCACGCAATTGCAAGCCGATGACAAGGTGGTGGTGGTTTGTATTGCTGGCACGCTCAAGAAACTGGATAAGTTCTTCAAGTAAGAGATGGTCAACTGGAAACTGATAGCAAAAATCATGGGATTCCTCCTCTTCATTGAGGCGGGGTTGATGATGTTGTGCCAGGTGGTCTGCTGGATTTACGATGAAGGTGTCAGGGCTTTCTCCCCAGCCATCGCCATTGCCTTGTTCTTGGGTCTTGTTGGTGTGGTGTTGGGGCGTCGTGCCGGAAAGAATATGGGAAGGAAGGACGGGTATATTGTTGTGTCGGTTGTGTGGGTGCTCTTCACGCTCATCGGCATGATTCCTTTCTTGCTTGACGGGCATGTGCCTGATGTGGCTGGTGCTTTTTTCGAGACGATGTCGGGATTCACCAGTACGGGTGCCACCATCATTGATGATCTGGATGCCATGCCCAAGGGATTGCTTTTCTGGAGAAGTATCACCCAATGGATTGGTGGTATCGGTATCGTGTTCTTCACCATTGCCATTCTGCCTGCTTTTGGTGTGGGCGAGGTGAAACTCTTTGCGGCGGAATCGACAGGTCCTCTCCACAACAAGGTGCATCCGCGTATTTCGATGGCTGCCAGGTGGATTTGGGGGGTGTATGTGGTGCTGACGCTGTTGTGCATCTTGTCGCTTATGATTTGTGGCATGCCTACGTTTGATGCCATCAACTACTCGCTTTGTACCACAGCTACGGGTGGGTATGGCACTCACTCGGCTTTGTTGGGTGACCTCTACCACTCTCCTGCCATTGAGTATGTCCTCATCTTCTTCATGCTTGTGTCGGGCATGAATTACACATTAATATATTATACGATTCTCAAGGGGAAGGTGAGGAGGTTTTTCGGTGATGCGGAATTGAAAGCTTATCTTATCATTGTGGGGGGGGCATCGCTCATTTGCACATTGGCTCTCGTATTCAACGAGTCGGCTCCTGTTGGTGTAGAACCTGCCATCCGTCAGAGTCTCTTTACGGTCATCTCCCTGCAAACCACGACGGGACTTGCCACGGTCGATTACACCTTGTGGCCTGTCCAACTGATGCCCGTCCTGCTGTTCGTCATGTTCGCAGGAGCCTGTTCGGGCAGCACTAGTGGCGGATTCAAGTGTGTGCGTCTCAGCATCATCTACAGGGTGTTGAAGAATGAGTTCACCCACATTCTCCATCCTCGTGCCGTCACGCCTGTCAGGATGAACGGAAACATTGTCCCCACCAATGTGGTGAAGACTCTTCTAGGGTTTGTTGCCCTCTTTGTTTGTTCCCTCTTCTTGGGTGCTTTCGTTCTGGCGCTGAGTGGTGTGGATCCCAATGAGATGCACCCTGGTTTTGACTATTATGAGGCATTGGGCATTGCCATGTCGAGCATCAGCAATGTGGGTCCAGGCATGGGCTACTATGGTCCAGTCCATTCATGGGCAATTCTTTCACCGGAGGCAAAGATGGTCTGCTCGTTCCTCATGCTCATCGGTCGTCTTGAAATATTCCCCATCATGATTCTCTTCACGCAGGGATTCTGGAAGAAAGGATAGTACAAACATAAACCATGGACCATCATGTCCTCATACAATAGGGTGAATGGCCCCTTCACACAGGAGAATCGTGAACTCCTTACTACCATCTTGCGAGATGAGTGGGGGTTTGATGGCATTGTTATGACTGACTGGACGGGTTTGCGCAATACCGCTGCACAAATTCAGGCAGGAAATGACGTGATGAAACCCAATATGGAGTTGTGATTGAATCGAAATGGAAAGGAAAACAGCCATCTGCGAAATCCGTAGATGGCTGTTTTCTTTTGCGCTTCAGGATGGGCTTGAACCAACGACCCCATGATTAACAGTCATGTGCTCTAACCAACTGAGCTACTGAAGCAGATTTTTGTTTTGTTTTGCAAAGATAGGAAAAAGTTGAGAGTTGAGCGTTATGAGTTCTGTGTTTTTTTTGTGAAATGACGTTTTTTTTCTTCTTTATACAGTAAAATGGCTTTTTACTTACATTGTTTGAGTTCTTCTTTCAACTGTCCTCGTGGAACGCCGAGTTGGATGGCACGTTGGAAGTCTTGTTTGGCTTGGTGCTTATGGCCTTCCTTCAAGTGGAGGTATGCACGGGTGAGGATGAGGTTTTTGTTTTCGGGTTCCAGTTCGATGGCTTTGTCCAGATCCATCAGGGCAAGTTCTGACTGTTTATTTTCAGCCTCTATCTCAGCACGGATGGAGTAGAGTTCTGCCTTGTCGGGATATTGGTCGATGAGGAGAGTGAGACGGGTGACAGCCTCCTGTGGCTTATTGGCATTTTGGAAGAGGATGGCAACACCGAGGAGGGCTGCGTAGTTGTCGGGTTGGAGGGTCAACAGGTGCTCGTAGTCGGTCTTAGCACTCTGGTAGTTGCGTTGCTGCTGGTAGATGTAGGCACGACTGAGCAGAGCATCGGTGTTGTTGGGGGCAACGTCTATGATTTTTGTGTAGTTGTGCAAGGCTTTGCTGTAGTTGTCCAAAGACAGTAGAATGTCTGCCTGTGCCTTGAGGATAGGGACATTGAGAGGGGCTATGCCCAAAGCAATGTCGTAAGTGTCGATGGCTTTGAGATGTTCACCCTGCAGTTCTTGAATGTGTGCAATGTTTGCATAAGTGAGGGCGTTGCGGATGTCGTCAGGCGACGATTTCAATGCTTGACGGAAGTAACCGATGGCTTCGTCATAATGCTTTTCATTGGCAGCGGCGAGTCCCTGCTCAATGAAGGACTCGTAGGTCTGGGCGGAGGACGTGAATAACGAAAAACTAAAAACTAAAAGTAAAAGTGTTCTTTTCACTTTAATATGCTGGGCGGTATTTGTCTTCATTTTCATCTTCGAGCATGGAGAGGTAGGAGTTGTAGCGGCTTTCGGCGATGTCGTGGCGTTCAACAGCCTCACGCACGGCGCAGTGGGGCTCGTGGGTGTGGGTGCAGTTGTTGAAGCGGCAGTCGGCTGAGAAGTGAAAGATGTCCTTGAAATAGTGGCTGACCTCCTCCTTCTTCATGTTGAAGGTGCCGAAGCCTTTGATGCCGGGCGTGTCAATGATGTAGCCACCGCTGCCCACTTCATACATCTCGGAGAAGGTGGTGGTGTGCTTGCCGGTGTTGTAGGCATCGCTGATGTCGCTGGTGCGCAGGTGGAGGTGGGGAAAGAGGGTGTTGATGAGGGTTGATTTGCCCACGCCGCTGTTGCCCGACAGAAGGGTGATTCTGCCTTGCAGTTCGGCTCTC
>SAMEA3663283__coassemble_1542_pt1 | contig 9743 bp, 6 predicted proteins | sample SAMEA3663283__metabat2_high_PE_026 | metagenome-assembled genome bin SAMEA3663283 (sample SAMEA3663283) | pig gut metagenome | biome: pig gut; feature: pig-associated habitat; material: faeces | place: China | collected 2013 | reverse complement strand
GATTCAGGCATTCCCCGAGATTGTCGATTACAACTTCACGGCAAATGTGGAGAAGGACTTTGACGAAATTGCCGAGGGCAAGGAGAACTGGCAGCAGATGATGCGTGACTTCTATGCCAAACTGGAGCCGCTGGTGGATGCCACCTTGCATGAGAAGAGTGAGCACAAGGTGGGTGAGCGTTACTTGGGTGACGAGCCAGGCACGGGTAAGCCTGTCAGTGTGAAGATTGGTCGTTTTGGCCCGATGGTGCAGATTGGTGTGGCGAACGAGAAAGAGAAGCCGCGTTTTGCCCAGTTGAACAAGGGGCAGAGCATTGCCAGCATCACGCTGGAGGAAGCACTGGAGTTGTTCAAGTTGCCTCGCACCTTAGGCGAATATGAAGGGGAGGAAGTGTCGGTGGGCACAGGCAGATTCGGACCCTATGTGCTTCACTGCAAGAAGTATGTGTCCATTCCGAAGGGCATTGACCCGATGGCGATCGACCTTGCTGGAGCCATCGAACTGATAGAGGAACGTCGGAAAGGTGAGGCTTCTGCCCATCTCAAGAAATTCGATGAAGATGCAGAGATGGAGGTGATGAATGGACGTTTCGGACCTTACTTGAAGTACAAGGGAACCAACTATAAACTGCCCAAGAGCATTAAGGAGCCTGCCAACCTCACCTATGAGGAGTGCAAGGCATTTGTGGAAAAAGCCGAGAAATCGCCGTCGGAGGCTAAGCCTGCAAGACGTGGCAGAAGAGCATCGAACGTATGAAACGAATCATCTTGATAGGTTATATGGGAGCCGGCAAGACCACCATCGGGAAGGTCTTGGCTCGTGAGATGGGCATGGAGTTCTATGACCTCGACAATTATATTGAGGATCGGTTTCATCAGAAGATACCCGACATCTTTGCTGAGAAGGGTGAGGAGGGCTTTCGTGAGATAGAACGGAAGATGTTGCATGAGGTGGCTGAGTTTGAGGATGTCATCATCTCCTGTGGGGGCGGCACTCCGTGCTTTTTCGACAACATGGACTACATGAACACCCGTGGAGAGACGGTATTCCTCGATGCGGCACCTTCTGTGTTGAAAGAACATCTGAAGATGGGGAAGACGGTGCGTCCGCTCATTCAGGGTAAGTCGGAGGAGGAACTGATTGCTTACATTGAAGAGTCGCTTCAGAAACGGTTGCCCTACTATCGCAGAGCGAAGCATGCTCTGAAGATAGAGGTGATTCACACGAAAGAACAAATCAAGAACTACGTCAATCAAATCATCGGTTTAATATGAGAAAATGGCGCATTGAAGACTCCAACGAGTTGTACGGCATCAATGGTTGGGGTGTGAACTATTTCCGTATCAATGATAAGGGAAATGTGGCTGTGACACCACGGAAGGATGGTGTGGAAGTGGATTTGAAGGAGGTGATGGACGACCTCGCCCTGCGCGATGTGTCGGCTCCTGTGCTGGTGCGTTTCCCCGACATCATCGACAACCGCATCGAGAAGACTTCCACCTGCTTTGGAAAGGCTGCCAAGGAATATGGTTACAATGCCGAGAACTTCATCATCTATCCTATCAAGGTGAACCAGATCAGTCCTGTGGTGGAAGAGGTCATCAAGCATGGCAAGAAGTTCAACCTCGGTCTGGAGGCAGGGTCGAAGCCAGAACTCCATGCGGTGTTGGCGGTCAATATGAACAGCGACTCGCTCATCATCTGCAACGGCTACAAGGACCAAGACTACATAGAGTTGGCACTGCTTGCCCAGAAGATGGGCAAGCGCATCTTCATTGTGGTGGAGAAGTTCAACGAACTGGAAATCATCACCCGAACCGCCAAGAAACTCGGTGTGCGCCCCAACATGGGCATCCGCATCAAGTTGGCTGCATCAGGCTCAGGCAAGTGGGAAGAGAGTGGGGGCGATGCCAGCAAGTTCGGTTTGACCTCGGGCGAACTGCTGGCGGCACTCCAGTACATTGATGAAAACGGCATGAAGGATTGCCTCAAACTCATCCACTTCCACATCGGCAGTCAAATAACCAAGATACGCCGCATTCAGAATGCCCTTCGCGAAGCCAGTATGTTCTACGTGCAGTTGTACAAGATGGGTTATGGGGTGGAGTTTGTCGATTGTGGCGGAGGACTGGGTGTTGACTACGATGGCAGCCGTTCGAGCAACAGCGAGAGTTCGGTCAACTATTCCATTCAGGAGTATGTGAACAACTGCGTCTATACTTTTGTGGAGGCTGCCAATGCCAACGAAATTCCTCACCCCAACATCATCACTGAGGGTGGACGCTCGTTGGCGGCACACCATTCGGTGCTCATCATGGAGGTGCTCGAGACGACGGAGGTGCCTGCCATGCCCGACGAGTTTGAGGTGGGAGAAGAAGACCACTCGCTGGCAAAGGAACTCTACGACATTTGGTGCAACATCAACGTGCGCAACATCTTGGAAAACTGGCACGATGCCCAGCAAATCCGCGAGGAGGCGCTCGACCTCTTTGCGCATGGCATGCTTGACCTCCGCACCCGTGCTGAAATAGAACGGATGTATTGGGCTGTAGCGCGTGAAATCAACACGCTCGTCCACACCATGAAGCATGTGCCAGAGGAGTTCCATTCGCTCGACAAACTTTTGGCAGACAAGTATTTCTGCAACTTCTCGCTCTTCCACTCGCTGCCTGACGCTTGGGCGATTGACCAAATCTTCCCCATCATGCCCATCCAGCGGTTGAACGAGCGACCTGACCGTAATGCCACCTTGCAGGACATCACTTGCGACTCCGACGGCAAGATTGCGCAGTTTGCCACCGAAACGGGTGTGAGCCACTTCATTCCCGTCCATTCGCTCGACAAGAAGAAGGGCTCTTACTATATCGGTGTGTTCCTTGTGGGTGCCTATCAGGAGATTTTGGGCGACATGCACAACCTTTTTGGTGACACGAATGCAGTCCACGTTACCACAGACAAGGATGGCTATCACATCAAGAACATCATCGATGGCGAGACCGTGGCTGACGTGCTCAGTTATGTGCAGTATGAGCCCAAAAAACTTGTGCGAAGCCTTGAAATCTGGGCAAAGCAAGCCATCAAGGAGGGAAAGATTACGCTCGAAGAAGGCAAAGAGTTCTTGGACACCTATCGTTCAGGATTGTATGGATATACGTACCTTGAATGAAAAGTTAAAAGTGAAAAATCTAAGTTACTTCTGCTAATGAATTGAGTTGCCAACATCCCGTATGGCAGGTAATTTAGATTTCTCACTCTTCACTCTTCATTTCAAATATAATTGATAAAATGGCCAATCTCAAAAGCCTTGCAAAAGATACAGTCATCTATGGCTTGAGCAGCATAGTGGGCAGGTTTCTCAATTACTTGCTTGTGCCGCTCTACACCAACTACATGCCCAAGGAGTCGGGCGATTATGGTGTGAGCGTGAACATCTATGCCTACACGGCACTGGTGCTGGTCCTCCTGACGTTTGGTATGGAAACCACGCTGTTCCGTTTTGCCAACAAGGAGGATGAGAAGCCCGACACGGTGTTCTCCACGGCAACAGGAGTGGTGTGTACGTTGTCGGTAGTCTTTCTGGCTTTCATGTTCAGTTTCCTCACCCCCATCAGCGAAAGCCTGGGCTATGCCGACCACCCCGACTATCTGCTCATGATGGCAACGGTTGTGGTGCTCGACTCCATTCAGGCGATGCCATTCAGTTACTTGCGATTCCAGAAGCGACCCCTCAAGTTTGCCTCGCTGAAATTGTTGTTTATCTTCTTCAACATTGCCTTGAACGTCCTCTATTTTGTGGTGTTGGGCAAGACTGAGGTCTATTATGTCTTCTGCATCAACCTTTGGTGTACGGGGCTCATCACCTTCTTCTTCATCCCCGATTTCTTCAAGGTGAAGTGGCACTTTGACTTTGCTCTGCTGAAGCGTATGCTCAGTTACTCTTGGCCCATCCTGGTGTTGGGTGTGGCAGGAGTCCTCAATCAGACAGCCGACAAAATCATCTTCCCTCTGGTCTTGCGTGATGAGGCAGATGCCAAGGCACAACTGGGCGTGTACGGTGCATGCGTGAAAGTGGCGATGATTATGGCAATGATCACCCAAGCCTTCCGTTATGCTTACGAGCCCATTGTCTTCTCCAAGGCGAAAGATAAGGACAGCAAGGAGTACTATGCAGTGGCAATGAAATACTTCATCATCTTCACGCTCTTTGCCTTCCTTGTTGTGATGGGCTATATGGACATCCTCAAGTGCATCATTGGCAAGGAATACCGCGAGGGACTCGTCGTCGTCCCGATTGTGATGGCAGCCGAAATCATGATGGGCATCTACTTCAACCTCTCTTTCTGGTACAAACTGATTGACAAGACCATTTGGGGGGCATGGTTCTCCTTGGCAGGATGCGCCGTGCTCATCGCCGTCAACGTCATCTTCATTCCGAAATACGGCTACATGGCTTGCGCATGGGGAGGTTTTGTAGGTTATGCCACCTCCATGACACTCAGTTACTTTGTGGGAAAGCGGCTTAATCCTATTCAGTATGACTTGAAGGGTATTTTCGTTTACATTCTTTTGGCAGGTGCCCTTTTCGTTGCCATGCAATGTGAACCTGACACATGGCCCGCATGGCTGCGTATCATTCTTAATACTGGACTCATCATCCTCTTCCTCCTCGAAATCATCCATAAGGATATGCCCCTGCACAGTCTGCCTGTCATCGGGAAACGATTCAAGAAGCGTGATGTGGGACATGAGTGATTTCGTTCCTCTGCCACCGTTGGTGGCGAAGGAGCACAATCATGTCAAAAGAAATAAAAAAGTAAATATATGAAAAAGATGAAGAAATTGTTATTCATGTTACTAACATCTGTCACCCTGTCAGTGCAAGCCGACGAAGGCATGTGGGTGATGGGCAATCTTTCTGCAAAGACGGACTCAATTCTTCGCAGTTTAGGTTTTGAGATGACTCCCGAAGAACTCTACAGCACAGAGCATCCATCACTCAACGATGCCATTGTGCAGTTGGGTGGATTTTGCTCGGGTGTGGTGGTCAGTCCCGATGGTTTGATGTTCACCAATCACCATTGCGGTTTTGATGCCATCCAAGACCATTCCACACCCAAGAGCGACTACTTGAAAAATGGTTTCTTTGCCAAGACCTTTGCTGAAGAATTGCCTAACGAAGACCTTTATGTGCTCTTCCACATCAAGACCATTGACGTGACCGATGTCCTCCTGGGGGCAGTCCCCGATGATGCAACAGCAGAACAAGCCGATTCCATCATCAACACCACCGCCTTGAAACTCGTGCAGCTGGTCGATTATAGCGGCAAGGGCATTGAGAGCGAAATCACCCCCTTCTACAAAGGGAGCCGCTACTGCCTCTCCGTCTATCAGCGCTATGACGACGTGCGCCTTGTCTATGCGCCGCCACAGTGTCTGGGCAAGTATGGAGGCGACACCGACAACTGGATGTGGCCACGTCAGACCTGCGATTTCAGTGTCTTCCGCATCTATGCCGACAAGGACAATAACCCAGCCGAATACAATAAGGACAATGTGCCTTATCATCCTCGCAAATATGCCCATGTCAGCACACAAGGCTATAGCGAGGGCTCTTTCGCCATGACCATAGGCTATCCCGGCAGCACAGACCGTTACCTTTCCTCCTATGGCATTGAGAGCACCATGCGCACCGTGAACGACGTGCGCTATCAAGTGCGCGGAGTCAAACTTGCCATCCTTGGCGAAGCCATGAAGCAGAGCGATGCGCTCCGCATCATGTATGCCTCCAAGTACGCCAGCAGTTCCAACTACTGGAAATTCTCTCTTGGCCAAAACACAGCCCTCGACAACCTGAAAGTCATCGACGAAAAACAGCAGTTGGAAAAGGAACTGATGCAATGGGTGGCGGAAGACACGCTTGCACGTGGACGTTATCTCGGCGTGCTCGACTCCTTGCAGCATTTCTACACCGACAACTACGAAACCCTCTATGGTCGCAACCTTTGGATAGAATCCTTCTATAATGGCAGTGACATCTTCAGTTTCGTCGTGAAAAATCTGATGCGCTCCAGTGAAGATGATTTCCAGGAGCGGGTGGCAAAGCAGTATCGCGACATTGATGTAGCCACCGACAAGAAAGTCTTTCTTGCCCTGCTCCAGAACTACCTCCAGCACATTCCCGGCGAGCGGTTCCGCCTCAAGGAAATCACGCAAACCGTTGATTCCCTCTACCAAGGTAACTACGCACGTTATGCCGACGACCTCTATGCCCGTTCCATCTTTGCCCGACCCGACGACATGAAGCAGGTGCATACTTTCGACGAATTGAGAGACGACCCTATGTACGATGCCGCTGTTGATGTGTTAGCAGCCTTCTTCTCCGTATGGGGATGGCGGGGCAACGGAGAAACGTACGAACAATTGCTTGGCGATGGCATCCGTGAGATGAACCGTGACCATGAATACTATCCCGATGCCAACTTCACCATGCGTCTCAGTTACGGACTCTGTAAACCCATTGACTTTATTCCTGGTACCACGGGTTTGAAGGAAGAGGCAACCAGCATGATCACCTCGCCACGTTCTTTCCTCAACAAGCACGAGCAGAACCCTGAAAACTATGACTACCAATTGATAGACCCTGTCTATAAGTGGATGAAGAAAGGAAAATTCTCTCCACAGTACATCGACCGTCAGACAGGTCAATTGCCGCTCTGTTTCCTCACCACCAACGACATCACGGGTGGAAACTCAGGCTCAGGTATGTTTGACGGAAAAGGGCGTCTCATCGGGCTTGCCTTTGACGGCAACTGGGAAGCCATGTCGGGCGACCTCAAGTTCGACAATGCGCTGCAGCGCTGCATCGGAGTCGATATCCGTTGGGTGCTCTCCGTCATGGACGATTACAGTCATGCGAAACGTCTGCTCAAGGAACTTACTTTGGAGTGAAAAAGGGGAGTGTGTCAAAATGAACGAAGTGCGCTTCGCGCAGAAATCTCTCAAATCTGTTCAAAATCTTTTATATTGGAAATCAAACCAATAGCATATAAGATTTGTTTTAGATTGGCAGGATTTCTCGCCCAAGGGGCGACTGCATCCTTATTTTGACACACTCTCATACCATAGGTGAGACTCTCACCAATTTTGATTAGTTAGAGGGAGTTAGAGGGAGTTAAAGGAGTTATCGCTGTGCTCAGGAGTTAAAAGCCGATACTCTGCCAGCCCATGTACTGGGCGACTCTCATCTCTATACCCTCAGCCCTAAACCCTAACCCCTAAACATTGGCACGGAGAGCAAAATAGACTTTGCGACGGCAGATACTTATATGAATGAGACAGAGCCGCGTAAGAATGTCAGTGTGGAGGGTGCCAATATCACGGGCGATGTGTTTGGTGGTGGCAACAAAGCCAAGGTGTGGGGCAATACGCACGTGAACATCGGAAAGGATTGAGAGGTTTTAGAGTTGTGAGGGTTGGACATTTTACATCTTAGGCATTGTGAAACTTAGATTTCTCATTTTTCACTTTTCATTTTTCATTTGCCTTGCTGTGATGGCACAGCAAGGCGACTTTCCTTATCCCGACATCCCCGATGAGGTGGAGGAGCCAGAAGCGCGCATGGCATATATGCTGGAGCATTTCTGGCAGGATTACTCGTTTGCTGACAGCACAGCGATGAACCGTGAGGTGGGGGAGCAGGGAATGGTGGATTTCCTCAATCTGATGCAGCATGCTGACTCAGTGGCAACGACTCGAGGGGCAGTTGTCTTTGCCCACTCGTTGGTGTCGCATCCTTCTGCAACATCTTTTTTTGAAGGCTTGATGGAGCACTATTTGGGCGACCCCGAATCGCCTTTGCACAGCGATGTGGTGTATGCTCAGTTGTTGCGTGCTCTGCCTGAAACGCCTCAGCGTGTGTGGCTGCTGGAGCAGTTGGCAAAGAATCGGGTGGGAAGCCGTGCGGCAGACATTCTTGTGACTGCCTCTGAGGGGAAACGTGTTCGTCTCTATAGTGTAAAAGCAGAGCAGACGCTGCTCATTTTTTACGATCCTGATTGCCGACGTTGCCAACGGTTGGATGCCCAACTGGAGCAAGAACCCCTCATTGTGCAGAATCCTTGTCTCAAGGTGGTTCGCAAGGATGTGAACGATTTGAACGGGGAGTATTATGTGCCCCACACGCCAGCCCTCTATCTTTTGGATGAAAAGAAGCGTGTGGTGCTGAAAGAAACGAATCTACAGACTTTATTACAGAGGCTTCAAGAGTTCTAACCCTCCGCCTCTTTTTCCTCTCTTCCACAGTCTCCGAATCGACATCGTCGATGTCGGTTTGCCGATGTCGTCGATGTCGATGAACCGATGTCGACGATGTCGATTTTGTGGTTGTGGAAGCGCCCCAATTGGGTTTGTTCAGGAAAGGTGGTGGAGGGAGTGGAAGAAAGGGATAGAAACAATAAGAATGGAGAGAAATTTGGTCATTCCAGTAAAAGCCCTTACCGTTCAATTTCATTCGAAAGTACTCACGTTCGGCAATAAAAGTGAAAAATATAGTTTTTCCCTTTGTTTTGTGCTCACTTAATCGTACCTTTGCAGCCGAATTAAAATGTGGATAGATTTGGGCTGCTTGCAACCACAGAAAAAAATGCTAAAACGACAATGTGAGTCTCCTGTTTGTGAACAAAAGATTGTCAGTGCATCTTCTCCCATTTCTTTCCCATTTCAATTGTTCATGCGTTACTTGTAAGCCGCATGGTAAATAGTAAATTGTAAATGGTTAAATTGTCAATGACTATGGGTTATTTATTTACATCTGAATCAGTGTCGGAGGGACATCCCGACAAAGTGGCTGACCAAATCAGCGATGCAGTGTTGGACAATCTGCTGGCATACGATCCCGAATCGAAGGTGGCATGTGAGACGTTGGTCACGACAGGACAGGTCGTGGTGGCTGGCGAAGTGAAGAGCAATGCATACGTTGATCTTCAAGAGATAGCGCGTGAAACCATCAACCGGATCGGTTACACGAAATCAGCGTATAAGTTTGACGGTGAAAGTTGTGGCGTGCTGAATGCCATCCATGAGCAGAGTGGTGACATCAATCGAGGTGTGGAGCGTGAAGACCCTGACGAACAGGGTGCTGGCGATCAAGGCATGATGTTTGGCTATGCCACCAACGAGACGGAGAACTGCATGCCATTGTCGCTCGACCTTTCCCACCGCATCTTGCGGGTGCTGGCTGACATCCGTCGAGAGGGTAAGGTGATGACCTACACTCGTCCCAACGGCAAGGAGGTGACTTATCTGCGACCTGATGCCAAGAGCCAAGTGACGATTGAGTATGGTGAAGATGGTAGACCGCTGCGTGTCCACACGATTGTGGTGAGCACCCAGCACGATGAGTTTGTGGGAGTGGACAACGGGCAACAGACCACGGAAAACGGACTGTGGGCTAAGACACAGGAAGAGGCAGACAAGATGATGTTGGAACGCATCAGGGAGGATGTCATCCACATCTTGATTCCACGGGTGATTGCAGAGATAGGTGATGAAAAGATAAGCGAACTTTTCAAGGAGGGCATCACTTATCATGTCAACCCGACGGGCAAGTTCGTGATTGGCGGTCCTCATGGCGACACAGGCTTGACGGGACGCAAGATTATCGTCGATACCTATGGTGGCAAGGGTGCCCACGGTGGTGGTGCCTTCTCGGGTAAAGACCCCAGCACGGTCGATCGCTCGGCGG
>SAMEA3663283__coassemble_1391_pt1 | contig 11532 bp, 8 predicted proteins | sample SAMEA3663283__metabat2_high_PE_026 | metagenome-assembled genome bin SAMEA3663283 (sample SAMEA3663283) | pig gut metagenome | biome: pig gut; feature: pig-associated habitat; material: faeces | place: China | collected 2013 | reverse complement strand
CTCATAAATCTACCCTTAATCGTGTATTGGATGATAGTTGCGGATTTTAGGTTAACTATTTACCAATTTACCAATTTCTAATTTCGCTCAACTTCGAATGTGCTTCACTCCTTTATCTCCCTCATAATTCAACTTGCGTAAGGGGAGTTTTTTCTACTTCACATGAAAACCGTACCCCTCGACTACGCTGGGTCGTACCCGAGGGGTACGACATGGTGTACCCCTCGGGTACGGTTCTGCCAATCATGGATGGTTATTCGTCCCTCAATGCCTCCACAATCTTCTTTCGGCAGATGTTCCATGCAGGGATGGCGATGCCGAGGCTCACTATCACGAGCAGGAGCAGATAGACGATGAGGGAGATGATGAGGAAATGAGGCCAGAACTGGGTCACCCAATCTGTTTCAAGCCCTGATGTTCCCCTTACATTGCCGTCTGATAGCCAAGGCCATGAGGCGATGAACTGCAACCAGACGAAGTCGCCCAAGAGGGTGGCGAGCAGGGTGAGGATGGCTCCTTCGGCAAGGAATGTCCAGAAGATGCGCATCTTGGAGGCTCCAAAGGCACGCATGATGCCGATGTCCTCCTTGCGCTTACGGATTTGCAGCCAGTAGGTGCCTAAAGTGCCAAGGACGACGATGATGGCGAAGAGCACGAGAGGGACACTTGCCAGTTGACTGATGAGCGTCTCATCAGTCCGTTTCATTTGCCTCTCAAAGTGCTGGTTGTAGGTCTCTAATGTGGCCAAAGTGAATATACCGGCACGGAAGTCTTTGGTGAGTGTGGGCAGATGCTTCGCTACAAACACCTCTGCATCCACATCTGGCTTAAGGCGGAGAAGCAGTTGGTGTCTGGAATTCACAGAAACATTTCCGTCAGGCAAGAAGGCCATGTAAGGGTATCGCTCGGTAGGCGTATTCCTCACATCCTCCACTACGCCAGCGATGGTGAGATAACCTTCCACCTCTCCTTGCAGACGCTTTAGATAGATATTATTGATTCGTGCCAACCGCTTGCCCACCACTTGGTCGGTGCCGAAGAGTTTCTTTGCCACACTCCTCGTGATGATCACGCCGTCTTGTGGAACCTCTCTTGACAGCACCTCCGCAGCAGGGCTTCCCTCGATAGGCTGGAGACCATGCGTCTCAAAGAACTGCTCATTCTGAAAATATCTCTTGCTCGCAGTTCTTATCATTTTCAGTGTGTCGTCAACCAAGGCAAAAGTGCGCCAGCCGTTCGATATGTGATCATCACCTACATACTCATCCGTAATGCATACTGACTGTACTTCGGGCAGATTTTCCAGTTTCTTCTTCAGCACTTGCTGATTGTTTATCATTTCATCGTATAACATTTCATCGTACGAGATTTCTTCCATCTCCATCTTTCTGTCAAATTCTCCTCGAAGTTGCACCATCTGTCCCACACACAGGTGGTCTTTCTCAAAATCTCCTGCAGGAATGCAGAAGTAAGTGCTGTATGCGCTGACAGCCAAATAGTCCACCATGAACCAGCTCAGCAACGTGATGATGGCAATCTCGGCAAATATCCAACCGTTCTGTTTCCTGTGAGCCCACAAGCTTTTAAGTATAAGTCTCATTTCTTCTGATTTAGCGATTCAACAATGGGTTTCTTGAGCGATGTCCATGCTGGGATGAGGGCAGCCATGAGGTTGAGCACGGCACAGCAGACGAAGGCGATGAGGAAGAGTGTGGGGGTGAAGAACATGTCCAACTGCAGCGACACGCTATTCACGGGGTCATACTCTCGCCCGAATATCATCAGGAACAGGGTGCTGTTGCGTACGGCTGTGATGAACAGCCACGAGAGCAGATAGCCCGCCACGCCGCCACAGAGCGTGAGCACCAGATTCTCCTGTATCACCTCGTTCAGCAGCACTCGCTTCTTGGCTCCGAAGGCCTTGCGGATGCCCATCTCTGCCACACGTGCCTCCATCTGGTTCGACACCATGCCGCTCAGGTTGATGGCTGGCAGGAGCAGTAGCAGCAATATGAACAGAGCCGCTGCGAGCAGCAACTGGAAATAATTATTGGCTGATGCATCCAAGGAGCCTGAGAGACTCCAGCTATGCGGCACTGCCAGTATGGACCAATCCCAATCCTGCTTGGTTGTCCTCCTCAATATGGAAAGATACCTCGCTCTGTATGGCTCCAGTTCCTTCATCAGCATCTCATGCGTGCATCCCCTTTTCAGCAATACACGCACCTCCAGACTTCCGGCATAATTCACTTTATCGTTTTGCAAGGCAGCCCACTGGTCTTGCACCGTGTAGGGCATGTAGATGTCGGCAGCAGACTCCCTCAGCAGCGGACTCACCTCCTTCACCACACCCACCACCCGATAGGGCAGGTAGTTGAGCTGCATCGACTGCCCCACCACACCTTGGGTTGTTCCATACAGTTTCCTTGCCAATGCATCCGTGATGACAACACACCTGTCGGCATTTCTCATATTCCCTTCATCATAAGGCTTGCCCTCTACAAACTTGAGCTCGTAGAGGTGGAAGAAATTCGGGTCGGTGAACTTTGGCGAGACAGACACCTCCTGTTGCCCTATCTCCTTGCAGACGGTGAAGCGGAAAACAACCTCAGAACCGATGACGGCACTCACCGTCTCTGCACACTCCAGTTTGCTGAACACTTCCTCCACCGCCTGAGGCGAATAACCATTATAGCCAATCCAATCCTTCTCTCCTGAATTGGTGAACTCACTCTTCACATAAACAGTTCTGTCTCTGTTCACCTCTGGGTAGATATTGCCAAACCGAATGTGCAGCACCAGCGCCACCACCATCGCCGAGGCTATGGCAACTGCCGTACCTGCTATATAGATGGCGGAGAACTGCTTGTCTTCACGAATCAGCGCAAGGGCTTGGCGGACATAAAGAAGTATTTTCATTTACAATTTTACGATTTACGATTTACAATTTATTTGACAATTTAGCGATTGAACTATTTTTAACGTCAGTTCGATGAATCTTAAGTAACCACACAAAATTATCTTATACAATGATGTCTCTTCTTTTCGCCGCAAGCGGCTTGTTTTCTCGGACAATAATTTCCAATAATTTCCAAAAATTGGTTCCAATAATAATTATTGGATAAAATTATCGTCAATTATTGGTAATTATTGTCCGAGAAACATGCGGCCCCGCCGCATCATATAAACTATTTTTGTTCACCTACTTAATTTATGTTCAAACTAAATCACGAACCTTCAGCTCGGCGTAGCCAATTTTTCATGAATTTAATTATTTGTGGTTTTCGTCGAATCCACGTTATTTTTACGTGCATCCCGAATGGAAAAATAAATGGTACATTGTACATGGTCAAATTGTACATCACATTTACTCTTCTCTCAATGCCTCCACAGGTTTCTTTCGGCAGATGTTCCATGCTGGTATAGCAATTCCGATGCTGACGGTTAGGAGTATGATGAGATAGACGATGGCTGAAATCATCAAGAAGTGGGGCCACAATTCATCCATCCATGTCATGTCGGCTTTGGTGGGTGAGAAACCTCCGTATAGGAATTCGCTGAAGATGTGAACGTCCTTACCGTATGTAACGTATGTAATTCCGCTATAAATGTATTGGAAGTAGAGAACACAACCAATGAGGACGGCAATGGTGACGAGCACCCATCCTTCAGTCAAGAAGTCAAGCATAATGCGGAAACGGCTGGCACCGTATGCACGCATCACGCCACATTCCTCCGTGCGTTTCTTGGATTGTAGCCACATGGTGCCGACCACGCCCAAGCAAAGACTGATCATGAAGAAGAGTGCCATAGCCAAGTTCTTGTTCGCTTTTTGAGGTCGTCCCCTTTTCAGTTGTTGCTGGTGATCATATTGGTCAAGCGGCATCACTTTGTACATCTGGAAAGAAGTGCCGTTCCCCTTTTGAAAAATCTCGTCTTGATGTTCCTCCAAGAAAGTGCTGGGGGTCAGCCCTTTCCGCAAGCGGAAGATAACATTCTGCGGGGAAAGCCTTTTTTGGGGGCAAAAGACGACACTTTTTATTGTATGGTGAATATTTTCCACTACGCCCACTACGGTGAGTCGGATATTTTTGGGTTGGCTGGATGATTTGAAATGCTCTTCGCTTAGTTGAATAAAACTCCGTCCTATCACATCTGTTGTACCAAACAGGCAGATGGCGGCATTTCGTGTCAGCACCACTTGATTATCGGCAGGATTGAGTCTTGAAAGTTCTTTGGCAGATGGACTTCCAGGCAAAGGCTTGATGCCGTATGTCTCAAAAAAGTGGGACGATGAGTTATACTCGAATGCTGGTACATCACAAGTGTCATTGTCGGTGAATGTTGTTAGAACGATGTACTCCCGCTCGCTAATGTGAGAATACATATCACAAGTATAAACATCCTCTATTCCGTCAATGGTGGTCAGTTGGGCTCTGAGGATATCTGGGTCATCTTTTTCCTCATCATAACTGACTCTCAGTTCGCCATAACACAATTGTTCGACATCATATCCCATCGGTTGATGAGCGTTGTAGAGGATTATCACAGCAGGGTCGAACACAATCCACGAGACGATGGTGATGACAACCAATTCTGCAAACAGCCATACATATTGCTTGCGCCTGTTCCACAGGCTTTTCAGTACAAAGGTGTTCATGGTTCTCTTTATCTTTTTTCCATCATGGATTCAACAATCGGTTTTCTTAAACTCAGCCACGCAGGGAATACTGCTGCCATCAGGTTGAGCAGCAGCATGGTCAACAGTGCACCTAAAAACAGCAATGGGGCAAAGAGGACTTCGCCTGACACAAAAGTCGTATCGTTTAGGAGGTCACTGTCAAAGAACATGGTCAGGATTGTGTCGCGCATCACGTATAGAGCCACCCATGAGAGGACAAGTCCGACGATGCCGCCAGTCAGAGTCAGCACCATGTTTTCCCACACCACTTGCCACAGGAGAGTGTTGCGTTTGGCACCAAAGGCTTTCCGCACGCCCATTTCGGACAACCGTCTCTCCATCCTGCCTGCCACCATACCGCACAGATTGATGGCTGGGACGAATAGGAGAATGAAAAACAGCCCCACGTAAGGTTTGACAAGATCCCAGTCTGTGAAAGAGTAAAAGGGACCCAATTCGTTCTCAATCTCCAACACATGTTGTGCGTGATTGCTCATTGTATGGGTCAGACTGATGGGTTCACCTTCCATGATTTGCGACCATCTGGCGGCTGTGGCATCCAGTTCTTGCTTTAGCGCTTGATATTGTGCATTGTCCTTGACAGTGGCAATCACGGAAAAGTTTCCAATATAGTTGCCAGAAAGGCTTTCATTATCATATACCATATTTTGATAATAATAAGAATAGTTCACATACACTTGAGCATAACTGACAGGAGTGAGAGGACTCGCACCCTTCACCACACCACATATCCTATATTCATCACCTTCTTCTCCTATCATCTTCCCCACAGGGTCCACGTCTTTGCCAAACAGTTGTTCGGCAAGGTCATTGGTGATGACAGCCACCGGATTGTGTTGTTCCACATCTTCGCGGGTGATCGGTCTCCCCTTGAGAAATTCAAACTTGAAGATATTGAAAAAATCGTGATTGGTTACCTGAGATTCCACCTCTATCAATTTCCCATTCTTTCCGATGATGTCCCTCTTGTTACTTCCTACTGGTAGGAGATTTTTTTTTGAATATATTGGTGCCACATATTCTACATTCTTCGCATGGGCAAACCATTTCTCAAAGGCATAATCGCTAAAGTGGCAAGTCATATGCACACGCCCTTCTTTGTTCATAAAGCAAAGATCATCAATATAGACCATCTTGTCTCGGTTGACTTCAGGATAAATCTTGGCCAATTTCACATAATACACTATTGCCATCACCATCGTGAAGGCAATTGCCAGTGCTGTGCCAGCGATGTAGATGCCCGAAAACAGTTTCTCTTCCCTCATCATGTGGAGGGCATGCTTGATATATAATAGAAGTATTTTCATTTACAATTTTACGATTTACAATTTACAATTTATTCGACAATTTAGCGATTGAACTATTTTTACGTGCATCCCGAATGGAAAAATAAATGGTACATTGTACATGGTCAAATTGTACATCACATGATTTGTCTGCCGTCCAAGAACTTGATGATTCTCTTGGTTTGCTGCGCCTGTTGTTCGTTGTGTGTCACCATCACGATGGTGCGACCGTCCTCCTCGTTCAGTTGCTTGAGCAGTCCGAGGATGTCGGCACCCATCTTCGAGTCGAGGTTACCTGTTGGCTCGTCGGCGAGGATGATTTCAGGGTTGCCGATGATGGCACGGGCGATGGCAACACGCTGGCACTGACCACCTGAGAGTTGTACGGGCGTGTGTTTCATGCGGTGGGAGAGTCCCACACGCTCGATGACCTCTTTGGCACGTTTCATGCGTTCGTTGTAGCCGACGCCCCGATAGAGGAGTGGCAACTGCACGTTGTCGAGCACGTTGAGCGAACTGATGAGGTGGAACGACTGGAACACGAAGCCCAGCGTCTTGTTGCGGAACTCTGCCAAGCGGTTGTCGCTCAATGTCGGGTCAATCTTTGTGCCACACAGTTCCACCGTGCCGCTGGTAGGTTCGTCAAGCAGTCCCATGATGTTGAGCAGGGTCGATTTGCCGCAGCCCGATGGTCCCATGATGCTCAGGAACTCGCCTTTCTGTACGTCGATGTTTACGTTCTCCAATGCCTGAGTTTCAATCTCCTCAGTGCGATAGATTTTGTTGACTTCTGTCAATTTGATAATTGTTTCCATAATGTAAATTAAAGACCCTCTCTGTCCTTCGGACATCTCCCCCATAATGGGGAGAGCCATCCGGTCAGTTTTTGCCGAGGGATTTTGTTAAGTTTATAATTCTATTTTGTTATTCTCTATTCTCTAAGCCCCCGCGTGTCTCCCTCCCCATGATGGGGGAGGGCTGGGGAGAGGGTCTTCTATTCTTCTCTCAATGCCTCAACTGGCTTTGTCCTGACGATGTTCCATGCTGGTATAGCAATTCCGATGCTGACGGTTAGGAGTATGATGAGATAGACGATGCCTGAGATGATGAGGAAGTGCAGGGGTTTGTCTGCCACCCACGTCGGGTCGGGCTGACATTGAGGTAATTGCGGATTGATGCAGAGTTCACCTAATCCAGTCTTCACATAGTTGAGATAGAGGATGCAGGTGATGATCATGCTGAGGGTGGTGAGCACGAAGCCCTCCGCTAAGAACATGCCCATGATGCGCCCTCTGGTCGCTCCGAATGCTCGCATGATGCCCGACTCTTCCGTGCGTCGTTTTGTCTGCATCCAGAAGGTGCCGATGACACCCAAGCAGAGGTTGATGAGGAAGAAGATGGATGTGGCGACGGAGAGGTTGAAGTCGTATGAGAGCATAGGCGAAGCAAATTGATTCTTGGTTGTGGCTATGTCTTCGTAAGGTGTGAAGGAGACGATGTCAAGGCCCTCAGAGGTGAACTGCTGAAGACGAAAGTTCTGTTCCTCGACAAATCTCCGCACGTCCACATCTGGCTTCAGGCGGATGACGAGCTGGCTATGGTCATAAACCAGGGGGCAATCAGGGGTGCCCCAATAGACGCGCCAAGTGTCGAAGGAAGTATCTGACACGCGAACATCCTCCACCACTCCTTGGATGTAGCTGCTTGACACCCAATCATCAATCTTATCATAAGTCAAGATCACTCTATGATCAATCTCTTTACCGATGGCGGCTTTGGCAGACCCATAGAGACGCTCGGCAAGGGAGCGGCTGATGACCACACCTTCATCTGATTTCGAGAGTTCTTCTGCTGTCGGACTTCCCTCTGCAGCGTGAATGCCGTAGGTTTCAAAGAAGTGCTCGTTCTTCATGTAGCCGGTTTCATACACACGAACGGAATCGTCTCCATAAATATATTGTGCACCCACATTATCGACACTGTGAGAGAACATGTTACGAGGAGCCAGTAAGCCTTGGATGGGGTAAAGGATACATACTTGTTCCACCTCGTCTATTGCCTGCAACTTCCTTTTGAGGACATTGATCTTCTGACGGAATACTCTATCCACATTGTCACTTTCATACCACCGAGTATCAGTGGGGGCGGTATGTGCCACCACCAATCGTTCGCAGTCAATGCCCTGTGGCAAACTCCTATAGTACATCCTCACGGCAATAGGGTCGAGTTGTTTCCAAGCCACAAAACACACGAGGACAAGTTCGGCCAGTAGCCATACGTTCTGAGCACGTTGGCTCCAGAGGTTCTTGAATATCTGTTTCATCTTTTATGGTATAACGATTCGACAATTGGATTCTTGAGGCTGAGCCAAGCAGGAATGACGGCAGCCATCATGTTGACGATGAGGCAGACCGCAAAGGCGATGAGGAAGATGAAGGGTGAGAAAAGCATTTCCCCCTCAATGGTTGGTTCGGGCATGATGGTGAGGTGGTTGCTGACGGCAAAGAACACCCACGAGCGGAACACATAGAGCAACAGCCACGTGATGACCAAACCGACGATGCCGCCACAAAGGGTCAGCACCAGATTCTCCATGATGACCTGATGGAGCAGTTCACGACGTTTGGCTCCAAACGCCTTGCGAACACCCATCTCTGGTAGTCGGCGTTTCATTCGTGCCGCCACCAGCCCACTCAGATTGAGGGCAGGCACAAGCAGCAGCACTAACACTTGTGGAAACAGGGAAAGAAGGATGTCCTTCCATGAAGAGAGCGTCCTGCCACCCGACATTTGTAGTTGGGCATGAGGCAATATTCTGTTTTCGAAAGAATAGTCTAAGTTCTTGCTGCTGACACTTCGCTTGTGGGCAATCTCCTCCAACTCCTGCTTCAGATCGGCAAGGTTACATCCTTCTTTCAACACGATGGTGATCATATTGGTGGCATCGTCGGTGGGCATGAAAAGTTGACCGAAACTCTGTTCCGCAATGGACGAGGTCGGTTCTACCACGCCTACAATGCGGAAGTCGTTGCCTAAATTGAGCACTTTGCCGACGGGGTTAACTCCCTTACCAAACAGTTGCTCGGAAATGTCTTGGCTGATGATGCAGATGGGTGAAACACTGTCCGTTGGTGCGAAAGGTCGGCCATAAACGAAATTGAAGTGATAGACCTTGAAGAAATTGGCATCCACCAATCTCTCCACTACAGGAACAGGCTTGCTGTCCTTGTTCCAGACGTATGCTTTGTCTCTGCGGAAATCATCCAGTTTAAGGAAGGTCGTGAACACCTCCACACTCTTCAGCGGATAGAACCATTCCTTCACCTCGTTGGGAAAGTAATAATTTGTTGGTTCTTTGAGTTCATATCCGTTTTTGGGAATCTCCAACATCGGCAACACATACACCGTCCTGCTCCGATTCACTTCCGGCTCGATGTCCGCCAGTTTCGCGTAATACACCACAGCAATCACCATCGTGAAGGCAATCGCCAACGCTGTGCCCGCGATGTAGATGCCAGAGAACAACTTCTCCTCCTTCATCATGTGGAGGGCTTGACGTAGATATAAAGACCCTTTCCCCCATCCCCTCCCCCATAATTGGGAGGGGAGTTGCCATCCGGCTTGTTTTTTCTTTGTTTCTTTCATTATCGTTTTCTTATTAACCTTTTCCCTACATCCCGCATGGTCTCCCTCCCCATTACGGGGGAGGGTTGGGGAGAGGGTCTTTCATAATATAATACAAAGAACGTGCCAAAACACTAATGTATTGATAATCAGTAGTGACTTAAAAAACAAGTGTCCATTTCTGGACACTCTACTGTTCGGAAATGGACACTCTTGTTATGGGAACATGATGGTGAAACGTGTCAAGCCATCATCTGGGCTGGTCAGCAAGGTGAAGGTGCAGCCATGTTTGGTGAGGATGTCGCGGATGAGGAGGAGACCAAGCCCTTGCCCTTGGGGCTTGGTGGAATAGAAAGGGGTGAAGATGTGTTGGGCGACTTCAGGAGAGATGCCCTTGCCGTTGTCGGTGATGATGAGAGACCCACCCCCTTGCCCCTCCCTACGAGGGAGGGAAGTAGAATGTTTTGCGACCTTGATGGAAATAAATCCTTTCCTTTCGGATGGGACAGGAATGATGCTTTCGATGGCATTCTTGACGATGTTGACCAATGCCTGTTGGAAGAGGGTTGTGTCCAGATGCACGGGGATAGCCTCATCGGTCAGGTTGAAGGTCAGGTGGATATGGTGCGTCTGGCAGAGACCTTCGAGGAAGGAGTGACAGGCTTCCACTTCTTCGCTCAGGTCGCAGAGCGTGAGTTGAGGTTCGGGCACTTTCACCACGTTGGCAAAGCGTGTGACAAACTCAGCCATCTTCCGGGTGCGTTCCCGACTGGCTTCAAGGGCTTCTTGTGCTGTGCCGTCGGGTACTTCAGTCTGGATGAGGTCTAAGGTGCTTACGATGCCTGCCACATTATTATTCACCTCATGGGCAATCATGCGGATGACCTTCTCGTAGGCAGCTTTCTCTGCCTTCATCACTTCGGAGGTCAGTGACTCGATAAGGAAGAAGGGATGCTGATAGCCTCGGTCGAGGAAGGAAAGATGAGAGAGGTGGTAGATTTGGGAGTTGCTGAGTCGGAAGGTCGTGTCCTCACCCAACGGCAGGGACTTGAGCGCATCAGAAAGTGCAGGCGTGAGCATCTGTTGAGCGGCAGGGTTCATGGAACGGATATTGCCTGAGAGGTCGTAGAGGATGACACCCATCGGTGAGGCATCGATGAGCAGGTTGAGGAAGGTGTTCTGTTCGTCAAGACGCAGGTGTTCGTTGCGCAGTCGGGTGATGAGGGCATTGAAGGTCTTCACGATTTCGTCAGTTTCCTTCTGTCCTGTGGTTGAGAGTGTGGTGCTCATGTCTTGGTCGCGCAGCAGTTCCATACCGCTGGTCAGCGCGTCGATGGGACGGATGACTTTTCGATAGAAAAAACAGAGATAGGCTATCACCACCACCAACGCCCCTTCTGTCACATAAAAGATGACGGGACGGATGCTGAACGTCAACCACATCAGAGCGGCAAACACACCCACAATGATGAAGGCAAGAATGATGAAATATTGCTGTATCTTCATTTTTCAGGAGTTAACCTTAACTCAAATTTCGGATATATTTTTACAACGGATTGCACGGATTATACGGATTTTTCGTCGCAAGAGGCGACGATGGCCGGATGCAGAACAATCCGAATGGCAGGAGCCGCCGAGGCTCAAAAATCCGTATAATCCGTGCAATCCGTTGTGGAAAAACACTTCCGAAACTTAAAACCTTAACCTTAACTATCAACTATCAACTGTCAACTGTCAACTGTCAACTGTCAACTCTTCACAGCCTATGTTTTTCTATCTTTCGGTAGAGTGCCCCACGGCTGATGCCCAGTTCTTTTGCCACCAGGGAGAGATTGCCTTGATGCTTCTGGATGGAGGCTGCAATAGAGTTCCGTTCGATTTCTTCGAGTGTAGCCCCCTCCCATCCTCCCCCAAGGGGGA
>SAMEA3663283__coassemble_1325_pt1 | contig 12420 bp, 7 predicted proteins | sample SAMEA3663283__metabat2_high_PE_026 | metagenome-assembled genome bin SAMEA3663283 (sample SAMEA3663283) | pig gut metagenome | biome: pig gut; feature: pig-associated habitat; material: faeces | place: China | collected 2013 | reverse complement strand
TTATAGTCTAACATATTAAAAATGAGATAATAAACCAAAAATTAACTAAGTATTGGTTAAAACAAAATCGGGCAGGACACATGGTGTGTTCTGCCCGATTGGATTTTATTTGTAAGGAGATATTCTTTCTTAGAAAATCAGTTGTGCGAAGTTATAGAGTCCATACTTCCAGACAACGAAGTCGTGCTTGCCCTCAGGGTATTTGATGAGGGTGCAGGGGATGCCTTTCTCGTCGCAGAATGCCTTGAGTTGGGTGCTGTTGAACAGGAGGCCGTCGGCACCACCGCATACCATCCAGAGGAGTTTGTTTTCTTTCTTCACCTTTTCCACATCGGGAATCAGTTGTGCGGCACGCATGGTGTTTGGCGCTGACGAGAAGCCGCCTACATAGGCAAACTTATCAAGGTTGCCAAGTCCAAAGTTGAGTGACTGTCCACCTCCCATTGACAGACCAGCAATGGCACGGTGATCTTTGTCGGTATAGACGCTGAAGTTTTTCTCAATGTATGGAATGAGGCTTCCGAAAAGGTCTTTGTCGAATTCGCCGAATGCGGCTGCTGAGCCATAGCCACCGGCACGTGAGTCGTCTTTCTGAGCACGTCCGTTAGGCATCACCACAATCATGTCCTTCACCTTTTTGTCGGCATAGAGGTTGTCCATGATGATATTGGGCACACCACCGTCGTTCAACCATTCATTCTCGTCGCCACCGATACCGTGGAGCAGGTAAAGCACGCTGTATTTCTTTTTCTTGTCATACTTTGGTGGAAGATAGACTTGTGCCTTGCGGGTGGTTCCGACTGATGCTGACTGGTACTCAATGAGTTGAACTGTACCACGTTCAATTCCTGCACGCTCTTGGTCGAACCCCTGGGGGGCTGCCTTGTACTCGTCGAAGTTGACGTTGATGTTCTGCTGTCCGCCAAACATGGGGATGTTAGGTTCTTGTGCATTGGCTGCCGTCATAGAGAGGGTGAGCAATGCTGCAACATAAATTTTCTTCATTGTTTTTGTTTTGTTTAGATAATTAATTGATTAGGTAACTGTTTTATTTTTGACGCACGAATGACTTCGTGGTTTAAATTTTCACTCCTTGGGAGCGGTGCTTTTGAACTCGTTGAGTTTGTCAGCCACCACGTCGAAATCATCGGTGAGGGTGAGTTGCAGGTTCTTGTACTTGCCCATCTCAACAAGTTTCTCGAGGAATGGATAGACTGGCATTTCTTTGGTCCAGAAGTCGGTGCCGAGGAAAATCATCGGGCTGGAGAATCCGAAGGACTCGTAGTGGTTCTGCACGGCGTCTTGGAAGATTTCCTGCATGGTGCCAGCACTGCCAGGGGTGTAGATGATGCCGCCGAAGGCTACCGTGAGGATAAGGTCTTCGCGGATGCTGTTTTCGAAGAACTTGGCGATGTGGGTGGCGAAGGGTGCTGATGGCTCATGTCCGTAGAGGTAGGTGGGGATGCCGAGGCTGACGTAGTTGCTCTCGAGGGGGTATTTCTTCATCACCTCGAAAGAGGAGGCGAGCCAGCCTTCGTCTTTGAAGGAAGGTGCTTTGGCGAGCATCTCTACAGCATCGTCCACATCGGCTTCGTTTCTGCCAGCCATCCATGCGCCAAGGTGGGTTGCCTCCATGGCACCGGGACCGCCGCCGCTGAGCATGATGAAGCCTTCTTCGGTCAGACGCTTGCTGAGGAGCACGACTTTCTTGTACATGGAATCGGTGCGCAACAGGGCGTGGCCACCCATGATGCCGATGCAGAGGCGCGAGTTGTGCTCTTTGAAGAATTCGTCGAGTGCCACGTGGATGCCGTGGTCGTGTAAGGTGCGTGCAAGCGATTCTTCCACGTCGCGGGCTTGCTTGCCTTTTTCGATGTAGTGTTGATAGACTTTGGTGTCGTAGCAGGAATCGAAGGTTTCGGGTTTGGCAGGGTCATAGCCTGCATAGAGGTCTTCCGCATTGTAGAGCGACGTGCGGTTGACATCGTAGGGTACTGTCTTCAGATAGTCCATAGCCTTGTCGGAAAATAGTTGGTTAGTGTTGGTTGCTTGTTTGGTGCAGGCTGTTGCTGCAAGGAGCAGCGTGAGGGCTGCCAGATAGTTTTTTTTCATTGCTGATTGGCTTTAGGTGTTCATGCTGCATTATATTTTTGCTTCACTTTTGTTTCTCTTTGTCTTTCTGCCGCATTCGTCGCCGGATGCTCTCGAAGTTGTGACGCCATGAGAGTCCCACGCCCTGTGTGTTGAGGGTGGCTTTGGTGAAGTAGCGGTCATTAGTTTGGTTGTAGGCTTTCACGTAGAGGTTGCCCTTCTGATCGAGTCGCCATTTCACCTCGAAGTCGCCGATGAAACTAGAACGGTTGGTCATGGCGTTGTCGCGATAGCCGAAAGCACCGTTGATTAATAAGCGTTCATCAAGGAGCCGCCCTTCGAGGATTCCCTCTACGTCAAGGTCGTCCCAGCCTTTCTCACCCGTGGTGAGCGATGAGCCGAAGTTCCAGTTGCTGTCGCGGCCTATCATGTTGCTGAGCATCTGGTTGATTTGTCCGCTGAGGGTGGAGGAGAGGAGCGAGTTGACTGCCTGTCCCGAATTGCCGTTGCCGTTGGAACGGGCATATTCGTTGGGGTAGAATCGTCCCAGTCCCAAGAGGTATATCATCTGCGTGTTCATCTCCTCTTCGGAGTTGATCATGGAGCGCACAAGTTGGCGTGTCTCTTCGTTCACGTTGGGCAAATCCATATTGAACTTGAAGTCCATGTTGCCGAGTTTGCCCGTGATGTCAAGGATACAGATAACCTTCACTTTGTTGTTTTGCGAGAAGGCGGTGGTAGAGGTGAGGTCGCTGAGGGGCACGGAATTGATGGTGTGATGGCAAATCAGATGGATATTGGCATCGAAGGGATTGCCGTTGAACTCAACGAGGGAACCAGGCTGCAAGGCAAGGTCGCGGAAGATGATGTCTTGCAGATAGAGGCGGTAGGAACCAGAGGAGATGTTGTAGTTGCCAAACATCTGGAAGGAGCCTTTGTTGTACCATTGTGCCTTGAGGCGTGCGTTGCCGAAGGTGCGCATGTAGCCGTCCTCGATGTTGTCCATGCGGAGTTTCACTTCACAGGCAGGGGTGAGGTTGATGTCGAAGTTGATGAATATGTCGCTGTTGTAGTTGCGTTTGGCTTCCTTGACGATGGTGAGCGAATCTTTTTTCACAGGCACATTTTCCTCATCCCACTCAGGAGCGAGCAATTTCGGATTGAGGGTCAACAAGGAGTCGCGGTCGCGGAACTCGATGAAGGAATTGCCCGTGATGGCATCAGGGGTGGCTGCATCGTAGGCAAAGACGGAGCCTCGGGTGGGGGTGACGTTTGCATTCACATAGAGCGGATGCCCGTCGCTGCCGTCGATGGTGAGGTCGCCGTCGGTGAAGACAGTGGCAAGGAACTTGTCACTGTTGAACTCCGTCTCGTCGTAGGCAAGCAACTCGTGAAGGTCGGCCTTGAAGTGGTAGGCGAAGTTCTTCATATTGCGGTGGGTCACCTGTCCGTTGATGGTGGAGCGGTGTCCGAAGCGGTCGTAGATGCTGATGTTGCGGAAATCGAACAGATAGGGGCGCAAGTGGAGGGTGTCGCCCTCGATGTGGTAGGGCACATTGGTGGCACGCAACCGCAGGTTCATGGTGGGCACGGCATCGCCCACGATATTGACGTTGTTGAACGGGCCGATGATGCTGATGGGGCCAGTGACAAAGCCCGACACTTCCTTGAACACGCCACCGAGGAATCCGTGGATGAAAGCGGCGTTGGTGTTGTGGGTGTTCACATTCAACTGTATGTCTTTCTTGGCAGGCGAAATCCAGCCATCTACGGTTGTGACGCCTGTCACGTTGCGTACCCTGCCCGTGAGTCCGTCTGGCACTTGGTAGAGGTCAACAATTCGCCCGTCCACGCTGATACCTTCCACCTCCTTATCCCAATGGGCGGTGATGTTGGCATTGCCGAGTGGCCCTTCTTGAACGGAAAGGTCTTCCACATAGAGGCTGGCTCGCACGTCTGGCACACCTCCGCCCAACACGTTGTTTACCACCACGTTGCCTGATGCCTTGCCTGCAAACCGCACGACATTCCAATTCACCAGTGACATGATGTATTTGATTTCGAGGTTATTCAAAGTTGCCACCAGTGAGTCTATGGGCTGGTCGGATGCCTTTCCGTCGATGGCAAGGAAACTGTTTGTGTTGTTGTTGGAGAACCTGACGTTGTGGCACTCTATGTTTTTCTTGTAAAGCAGGATGCGCGATGGCGATACGGTCCATGCCGTGTCGTTGATGAGGGCATTTGACTTTCTCAGGGTGATGTCGGTCTTCATGCTTCCTGCCGAATCGCTGAGTTGGATGATGGGCAGCATCTGAAGCATGATGCTGTTCACGCCCGTGGTGTTCATGTAGAGGTCGCTGACGATGCGGTTGTCGTGTATGTCTGCCATCACGTCGAGTGTGGTTGAAGTGGACGGCTCTTCTTCATCCTTGCTCTCCTTGACGGTGGAGGCGATGGCATGTACGTTCATGTTGTTGGGGGTGGAGTTGCAAGCCACGGCGATGTTGTCGTAGGAGGTGGTGTTGTAGGTGATGCTGGGTGCATCGAGTTGGAACGACATTTTTTCCCCGGTGGCATCCAAATCGCCAAAGATGCGCATGGGACGATCGAGGGCAAAGTCGGCATCGACAAGGTGGTGCAGGATGGGTGCATCGGTTAAGGTCAAGTCGTAGGTGAAGTGGGATGCGGAAACAGTGGAGTTGTCCTGCAGGGGCTTGAAGATGATGGGCAGATGATGGGACATCTGATGGATGAAACTATTGACGATGTCTGTAAGGGTGGTCTCGCCCTGAATGTCGCCCGACAGGATGTCGCTTTTGATGTGATAGTGGCTCTCGCCGTTGTCAAGTTTTTGGGCATGGAGCATGATGCCGTCGAGGTGGTAGGAATCGGTTGGGGTGGCAAGGTTGATGTCCTCCATCGTTGCAGAACCGTACAGATGTTTGAAATCATGTCCGCTCAGTTGGATGGAACTGTTGAGGGAGAGGCTTTCACCTATGTGGCTGCTGGTCAAATGAAGGTTGTGGGGACAGAATCGCTCCAGTAGAATATTGAGATTGATGTCTTTGGTGGGCAAATCGGCGTAGGCAAATCCGGCGTAGGCTTTTACGTTTTCGTCGTCGATGTTGAAGGTTCCCTCAATCTGTGTTGCCGTGCTCCGTGCATCAAGGTCGATGTTCTGGTAGTTGTATCCATTATAATAAATATTGTATATCTTTCCGCTTGCCTTTCCGACTGGGAATGGCGAAGTTGAGGTCAAATTCATGGCGAGATCGAGGTCGAAGGAGGTGGTTCCAAACCGCTCGTCCTCTTGCAGTTTGCCGAGATTGATGGAGTCACCGTTGATGGTGCCAGTGAGGAAATGGGTGGCATCGTAGGTCAGGTCGTAGGTGGCATGTCCGATGCCTGTGGTGAGGTTGCCTGTGGAGAACAAATTCCCGTTGGCGGCATAATCGACGGTTCCGTTGTAGTTGATTTCATGGATGGCATTGATGAGCCTGTCTTCTTGATGGTCGGGCATCAAAACATCTGCCCAACTGTGCATCTCGTCACTGTTGATGTGGAGTGTGTTGATATCGGCATGCAGGTTCCGCTTTTGCTGGTCGAAAGGACGTGAAATCTGTGCGGTGGCACGGAGCATGATGCCTTCATTCTTGGTTGCAACGTGGCACTTCTTCACCCGTATTTCCTGCTCATTGCCTTCAGCTGAGAGGCTGAGGTCGATGGCATCGGTCAACGAGGACAGTTTGCTGTAGAGTGGGGCGAGGTCGCGTGGCGTGATGTGCCCGGAGATGGATGTAGTGCGGAATGTGAATGTGCGGTCTGTACTCCATTTTCCGTATTCAGCATAGAGCGAGTCGGCTGTCAAATGAGAATGGGGCATAGACAGGTCGAGGTCGGAGAATGTGGCGCTTTGCTGGTTGCCCACAAGTTTCAGTTTGGTATCGTGCAGGGTCAAACCCGAATTGAGTTCTTTGGCTTGCAGACGGCGCAAGGTCAAGTTGATGGAGTCGTTTGTCAGACAACGCAACACGACATTCACACCGAAATCGTGAAGTTTTAGATGATCGGGATCGAGTTTCCCCTGCTGCATGATTGCCGACCTGAGGTCGTAGGTGACATCGGCATGGCGCATGATAAGGGAGCCAATGCGCAGATTGAGTGCTGTCGGTTCCTGCGTTTCCTCCTTGGCGAAGGCGTCGATGATGAATTGGAAGTTGGGGGTGCTGTCAGGGGTCTCTTTGTAGAGGGTGGCTTTTGCACCGAAGAGTTGTGCCGTACCGATGTTCACCTGTCCCGACAGTAGGGCGAGGAGGTCGATGGTGGCAGACATACGGGCGATGGTTGCCATTTGCTTGCCGTCAGGCTCGTAGAGGGTCATGTCGTTCACTATGACCCGATTGAGAAAACCGAGGTTGATGCTCCCAATTTCCACTTTCGACTTGAGTTGTTGGGATAGAATGTTAGCCGTCCAACTTGCCAGCGCACTCTGCATGAAAGGCAAACTGAACAGTAGGACTATGCCTGCATAGATAGCAACAATGATGCCTACAACATTGACTAATATTTTCTCAAGCCTTTTCAACCGATAAGTTGTTTTTTCAACTGTTTTAGTTGTTTGGCGTAACCATTCTTTTCTTGAAATCAACCATTTTGATGGCTGTTACGGCACATTCGTCGCCCTTGTTACCCATCTTGCCGCCAGCACGTTCTTCGGCTTGCTGCATGTCGAGTGTGGTGATGAGTCCGTAGATGACGGGTACGTCCTGGACGGCATTCAGACGAGCCAATCCGTAGGTGACACCTTGGCAGATGTAGCGGTCGTGGGGTGTGTCGCCACGAATTACGCAGCCGATGGCAATCACGGCGTCAACGCCTGCCTTCACCATCTGTGAAGCGCCATACACCAGTTCAAAACTGCCTGGCACGGTCATCACCGTGATGTCTTCGGGAAAAACGCCATTCTTCATCAGCGTCTGCTTGGCTCCCTCCAGCAATGAGGCTGTGATGCTCTCGTTCCATTCTGCCACCACAATGCCTATCTTCATTCCTGTAGCGTTGGGCACAGATGTGATGTCGTAGTCGGAAAGGTTATGATTCTTTGTTGCCATAATATTGATGGTTTGAGTGGATAAGTAAAAAAGTGAAAAACTAAAAACTAAAAGTGAAGATTACGAGGCTTATGGAAGGCTGTGGTAACTTTGACTTTTAGTTTTTAGTTTTTCACTTATGTTTTTTTCTTATTTCTCTTTATTTAGTTGCTCTTTCGATGTACATGTCAATCTCTTGAGAGAGGGGGCTGCGGAAGTACTGCTTCTTGATTTTGTTGTAGAGTTCCAATGCCTTGTCATTCTGGCCGAGTGACTCATACACTTCACCAGCCTGCAGGAGAAATACGGGGCTTACCGCATCGTTGTCAGCCTCTTCGGCTGCCTTAATGAGGGTCTTGATTCCCTTCTCGTTGTCACCCTTCTTCACGTAGAGGTTGCCGAGTGCCGCAATGGCTGCCGGAGAAACCATGTCATCGTCCTGCACGGAGAAGTCTTCCAACATCTTGATGGCTTCATCCACCTTGTCAGTCTTGGCGTATGCCAAACCTGCGTAGAGTTTTGCGATGTTGGCTGTCTCTGTGCCGCCATACTCTTCGATGATTTTCAGAAGTCCCTTGGTGTTGCCTTCGCCTTTCAGTGCCTGCTCGTACTGCTGCTGGGCAAATGCTGTCTGTGCACCAACAATGGCTTTCTGTGCTTCCTGTTCCTTACCTGCCATGTAGTGCTTGTAGGTGTAAATGCCTGCTACAATCACGATGATGGCGCCAATCACAATAGCGAGTTTCTTCCAGTTTTTCTCGATGAAAGCCTCGCCTTTGCTCAACTGTACGTCAAGTGCGATAGGCTCATCGGTTGCTTGTTGTTGTTTGTTTTTTGCCATAATATGTTTTGTTATTTTTTTTGTTCCAATTGGGTTCTAACACAAAAACCATGCAAAATTACAACATTTTCCCCGAACACGGAAACGTTTTCTTGAAAAACTTCACTCCAAGCTGCCATTTTATGGAAAAAAACAAAAGCAATTCCCATTTGTGCCATAAGAAATCAAGTGGCACAAATGGGAATGTGTGAAATGCTGATAGTTGCCAACTGGTATCGGTCGGTGAAGTCAAGGAATGCACACATGTATGTTATCGTTCAATGGTGGTCTGTGCTTCAAGCAGTTTGTTCGTGGCTTTCTCGATGAGGTCGCGTGTGCCAGACCCTTCGTTGACATACTGCACCACCATGTTTGCATAGTCGATGGCTTCTCGTAGTTGGGTGGTCTTGTTGGAGGTGTTGACGGCCTGTTGGAGGAGGGTCATAAGGTTCTTGAGGTCTTCTGGTTCGGCTAGGTTGCCTGGGCGCATGGTGTTGATGGAAACGTTGAGTGCCGAGGCGGCAGCGTTGATCTCATCCTGCGTGAGTTCCTTCTTTGATTTCTTTAACACTTTCTCTGCCGCTTCTACTTGGGTGAGCAAACGGGCATAGCCATTGGGTGCCCAAGGGGAGAAGGCGGGTACTTTGACAGTCAAGGCATTCCATGCGTTTTGGCTGTCCATGCGCTCTTTTGCCACCTGCACCATTTGCTCAAGGCTGGTCTTGTCGATGCCTTTCTTCACTTTCTGCTTGCCACCTGTCAGCACATTGAGACGGAGGTAATGAGTGGAGTGACCTGTTTGATAGTAGTCTGGCTGGAATCGCTTGCTGCCAAGTGAGAGCGTGAAGAGGTTGTCGCCATATTTGCTGTCGAGAGTTGCTTCGTTCGGAAGGATGTCACTGAGGTTGGACGGGAGAGTGAAGTCGGCATCTTTCCATTCCTTCACATCAGGAGTTGCCATGACAAGTGGACCATACATGATGGCACCTACCCATTGGGGAGCGAATGGTGTGTGTGTGTCATTCTTCCCCGTGGCTGCAAGATCCATCTTGTCTGGCCCCCAGTTGATGTGTGGGATGAAAGGCATGATGACCTCCACCTTGTCGGTGGCAGTCCATTCGCGCAGAGGGATCTCTACGTAAGAACTTGGCTGATAAGATTTTGCGATGGATTTTCCATTCAGTTTTACATCGAATCCTTCGGTTGCCCAATAGGGTACACGCAGTTTCATGGCGAAGGTAACGGATGATTTGTCTGGCACCACCGTGATGGTGCTCCGCTCCGCAGGCCATTTACAGTCTTGGTTGATGGTTGCCCCGTGCCATTTCGCTTCCGTGGGCAGATAAAGTGCCACCCATAGCGTGTTGTCATTGGCAAAATAGGCTGCCTCTTGGTATTTTACGTGGTTTTCTACACCTGTACCGCCGCAGCAAGTTGCCTGAGGCGTCTCGTTGCCGTAAGGTTTGATGGCATTCATGCCCACAGCGTACTGATAGGTGACACCCCAATGGTCAGGATGGAGGGAACCTATGATCTGGTTGTAGAGCACACGCTCATAGTAGTCCATATAGGCAGCATTATCAGGGTCAAAGCAGTTGAGGTCTTTGGTGAGTTTGGCGAGGTTGTATGCACAGCACGTCTCGTTGATGTCGGGATTTGGATACATGTTGTGCTGGAAGTCACTCTGCACACTGGTGTTCATCGAGAGAATCTGTGAGTAGGGTTGACGGAACATCTCGCCGTTTCCCACACCACCCATGGCATAGGTGTAACGTCCCTGCACAAGATTCCAGAAGTTGTGGGCAAGGTTGTAATAATAGGGATTGCCGTTGGTGATGTAGGAACGTAATGCGCCGACAATCATCGGGATGTGCTGGTTAGCATGGCGGGTACGGATGTCATCGATGTTCTTCGACACAGGGTCGAAAAATGCGGGAGAATCGAAACAGTTGGCGGCTTCTATCAAGTGTGCCTTTTCTGTAGGGTTGCTGACCATCTCCGCCAGTCGTGATAGCGATTCAGCCATGCCGCCCACCTCGCCTGCTATGTACATGTTCCACATCTCATATCGGTTGCCAGGTTTTGCCTGACGTTCAGCCTTTGTACCATCGGCTTTTACATAGGTGCGGTAGTGCATGCGGTTCCACACCCAAAGTCCCATGTCTTTGGCGATGAGCAGGGCTTTATCGGCAATCTTCTGGTCGTCAATGTTGTTGGCAATGTCGATGAGGCCTGCCAGTTGCTTGTGGATGGTGTAGTAAGGTGCCCACACCCATTCTTCATTATTGTACGCGCGATAACACTCAATCAGGGCAGGGTGGGCTGCCGGAATGGCATTCAGATAGCCGTAACCATAGTGGCGGTAGTCTTTCTTGTACTCGTCAAAGGCTTTCCAATCGCCTTTCATCCGCTTCAGTTCTTCTTCGGGTGCATAGTCACGTGCTTCCCGATAGCGGTTAAGAGTGCTGTCCCAAACGAAAGTGCGTTCCTGACATTCACGCAGTTCGTTCACCATGCGTACGATGCGGTTCCGAAGTTCCTTTCGTTGCTCAGCATTGTTGGCGGATGAAGCGTAGGCAAAAGCCAATGCACTCATGTAGTGCCCGCTGCCGTGTCCCTTCAGTTTGGTGGTGGGAGAGTCCCAACCGTCTGATCGTGTATAACCTGTGGTTGGTAGTCCGTAGGTGTCGCGGTAGTTGTAGAGTTGTTGGGTAATATCGAGTGAAAGAATCGTCTTGATGTCAAGGTCTCTGTTGTGCGATAATCTGTTGTTTTTCTTTATGTAAACATCTTTTAGTGGAAGTGGTTGTACAATCGGTCTTTGATTCGGGACTTTCCACTCCTGATTGGTAATACTGACATGGGCGGTGATGGGGTAGCCGTTGTCAGTTGTGTTGTCGCCAATGATGAAGCCATTGACAGTGTATGTTTTCCCCGCAGGATTCAGTTTTGGATTGGCTTCCTGTTGTTCGGTGGTAAGCAGAGAGTTCGTCCATTTTGTTTGCCTCCATTCATGGCTTCCGTCACTGTAGGTTACCCAAACCTGCCATGGCAAGCGGGGGACGGTGCCGACAGGGGTTTCTACATTGATGCTTTCCACCTTGATGATGGTGCGTGGCTTTGCCTTGGTTGAGGCTATGGGTGTCTTATGTGAAGACGGGGCTATTGCAGACATGGGCATGGAGAGAAATAGTCCCATGATTCCACAAAAGATGAGGTTTAAGTTTTTCTTCATAATCTAACAATTGAATTTTGGCTCAAAATTAGTGATTTCATCCGATATACCCAATATGAGGGCTACAAAAAAGCACTATTTTGTTATCATTATAGACTAATTTTAGATTTTTTGCCTATCTTTGCACAGGTAGTTCCCCTTTTTAGGGATTTTCCCCTATACAGGTAGGGATTTCAATACAAATGAGTGATAAGAATGTCACTACATTTGCACCGTGTAAACTACAGTAGTAAACAAACTATAAAATAGAACGGATATGAAGAGATTTTTAGCATTAACTTTGATTCTGTTTCCATTGCTCAGCATGGCACAGGATGACCTTTATTTCACCTCTTCAAAAAAAGTGAAGGAGGCTGCTCAGAAAAGGGTGGCAGCATCAATGAATGCACGAATGGAGACAGTTGTTGCCCCCACCGTTGTTGACTATCATAGCAACACGCGCAACGAGGATGAATATAACCGTCGTTATGTGTACGATGGTCAGTATTCAGAAGATTCGCTTGCGGCACGCATTGACACTGTCGGAATAGACGATGCACAACCGAGATATGATATGAACGACCCAGAGTTGGACTATCGTTATTCTCGTCGCCTTGTGCGTTTCCATAGCCCACGTTTATATGCGTTGGCAAGCCCTTACTATTGGGATCTCTATTATGGTTATGGAGCATGGGATTATCTCTATGACCCATGGGATCCTTGGTATTGGCATTATGGTTGGAGCTATGGCTGGACATGGGGACCTTGGGACTGCTGGTATGGAAGCATCTGGGGATGGAGTCATCCTTGCAGCTGGACATACTGGGGATGGGGACCAGGTTGGATTCGTCCCGTTTATTATACCTCTTATCGCCGTAATATAGTTCCTCGCGAATTCAATTCTTCTCGTGGACACATGGCGGCTGGCAATCGCATCCGTACAAATGCAGTGGGTGGTCGCAACTTGAACACACGCACCAGTGCTCTTGGTTCACGTGTTGGTGTGGTTGGTGGCACTACGACAGCAGCAGGGCGTACACGCACCACTGTGCAGGGCAGTCGTATGGCAAATACTCGTACCGGTGGCACATCTTATACAGATTATACCAATGCCCGTACAGGTCGTGTCGCGACTTCAACCAATCAGGGAACGCGTACACGACCTGTACGGGCATTGGTATAATCTGTATAAGATGTGCCACCGG
>SAMEA3663283__coassemble_1246_pt1 | contig 13814 bp, 11 predicted proteins | sample SAMEA3663283__metabat2_high_PE_026 | metagenome-assembled genome bin SAMEA3663283 (sample SAMEA3663283) | pig gut metagenome | biome: pig gut; feature: pig-associated habitat; material: faeces | place: China | collected 2013 | reverse complement strand
GTTCTTTGGGAGTTGACAGTTGACAGTTGACAGTTGAGAGTTGGCTGCCGCTTTGTGAACTGTCCGCATGGCACCTGTCAACTGTCAACTCTCCACTGTCAACTGGTAAGAGTTGGAAGTCGTGGCTGCCTTTGTTCGAGGTGAGTGCCAGGAGGATGACCCACTTGCCTTCGTACTGGAGGAAAGGAGTCACGCTGTCCTCGCCCATGTAGGGAGCCACCGTGAGGGCATCGAGGTTGATTTCTTCGAAGAAGGTGCGGGCATACATCGCGCTGGTGTTGCCGATGTCGCCGCGCTTGGCATCGGCGATGATGAAGTGCTGTGGGTAGTTCTCGTTGAGGTACTGGATGGTCTTCTCAAACGAAATCCATCCCTTCACGCCCATGCTCTCATAGAAAGCGAGGTTGGGCTTGTATGCCACACAATAGGGTGCGGTGGCATCAATAATTGCCTTGTTGAAGGCAAAGATGGGGTCTTCCTCCTTCAGCAAATGCTCTGGAATCTTCTTGATGTCGGTGTCGAGACCCACACAGAGGAAGGTCTTCTTGGTGAAAATTTGATTGATAAGTTCTTGACGTGTCATAAGTAAATATGTGTGATTTTGTTATTTCTTCTGTAGGACGAAACCCGTGACGTCAACCATGATGCTCTCGACCTTGTTCGTGCGAGAGTCGTTCAATGGGCTGATGCTGAAATGGGTCACCATGTATATATTGTGATTCGATGCACAAGGCAATGGGAAAGGCGCTGGCATAGAGTGTTCGTGAGCACGGAGTGTGTCAAGATTGACGAAGACGGTGTCAAGGGCTTCGCCTCTGAATTCAGCGACTAACTGAACGATGTTCTGGTTGGAAGGAACTGTGACAGTCGGCGTGTAAACCCTGAATATCTTTTCGTATCCCTCTGATATGTCGATGGCAAAGTCCTCACAGCCGTTGCCGATATAGTAATTTTCTACGATTGTTGATTGAGACGGTGTGTCGCTGAGGAAGTCGTAGTAGAAGTAAACCTCTGTGGTGTCCTTCACGTAGGCATCCGTGTAGTGGCTTCCGAAATATTCCCTCATGTATCTCATCTTGTCGTTCAGCTCGACAGCCTCCTCCTTGGTCAGGATGTGGAGGAGATGCTTGTATTGCCGTTCGTTGAGCGGGAACTTCCTTACTCTTATCATGTCTGTGCTATACAGCATCTTCCTGATCTTGCTGTCCATGCAGTTGCGCGTGATGCTGAAATAGTTGATAGGGAAAGCCGATGTGAGCAGGAAGATGAGGGCGAAGGAAATGGTGATCCAGTTGATGCGTCGTGCCTTGGTCTGGAAGAGCGTGATGCAGACGAAGTAGAACCACAGGTTGAGGGTGATGAGGTAGAGGCGGTTGATGGTGATGCCGTAGTCGTTGAAGCGGCGGATGATGCCCACGGTCATGAGCAATAGCAGCGGCAGGATGGCTACGGGCAGATACCGTGCAATGAGGTTGTCAGCCTTTCGGTTCTGCGCTTTCCTGACGGGATAAAGTCCGAACTCGATGATGATGAGTCCCACCATCGATGCCACCACAAGCCACGACACCCAACCATTGGGCAGTTCCCATTTGACGAGAATCTGTATGGCATAAATGTAGAGCACGATGGTGTAAAGCCCCACCAGCGGCAGAAAGAGGAAGCGCATGACTGCGTTGAGAAATCCCGAATCGACGGGTGTGCGGTCATGTTTGTTTTCTCCGTTAGGAATCCTTCCGAGGAATAGCCATGAAGACAGCAGCAATCCTGTCAGCACACCAATAACCATATACCATTTGGAATCGAAGTCGATGTGGAACAGGAAGTTGAACGAAGACAGCAGCAACGAGAAACCGCCCCACATCACTTCTCCAATGAAATGGCAGATGAAGAGGTTGACCAAGATGTTCATGGTGAAATTCCATGAGGCGATGTTGTCTTTTTCTTTGAAGAACGAGAGGAAAAACAGCGAGAGCAGCAGCGAGAAGATAATGGCTGCATGAGCCACCCACACCTCATAGTGATAACTGTTGCTGTCTTCAAGCACATGATAGATGTAGATGGCATCGGCAAGAAGAACCAGGTGTGCCACCATGTTGACAATCAAGATTGTGCGTTGCTTTTTCCCCTCTTCTTGCCATAAATGAAGTGTCAGCGAAAGCACAAAGCCCACCGACAGATAGTAACTGACGGCACCGATGAGGCTGTCATCCAAAAGTTCTCCCTCATCAATGATGTTGAAAATGAGAAATATCGACAATGCCGTGATATAGGCTGCCGATACTGGAAAGCGTTTCACGCACATCCGAAACGCCTTGACAATGGCTTGTGGTGCTGCTGATAACTTCATGATTGTTGACAGTTGACAGTTAATTTAGTTGACAGTTAAATTAGTTGAGAGTTGAGAGTTGACAGCTGGTCACCTTCTGTCCGCATGGTAACTGTCAACTGTCAATTTTCAACTGTCAACTGCTTAAAGTTCCGCTTCCTTCAACCGCTCCGCATTCTCTGCCACGATGAGGTGGTCGATGCAGTCCTGGATGTTGCCGTCCATGAAGGCGGCGAGGTTGTAGATGGTGTAGTTGATGCGGTGGTCGGTGATGCGGCCTTGCGGATAGTTGTAGGTGCGGATTTTGGCAGAGCGGTCGCCGGTGGAGACGAGGGTCTTGCGGCGCGAGGCAATGTCGTCGATGTACTTTTGATGCTCACGGTCGTAGATGTAGGTGCGCAATCGGGCAAGGGCACGTTCCTTGTTCTTCGGCTGGTCGCGGGTTTCCGTACATTCCACAAGGATTTCCTCCTTCTCGCCCGTGTTCGGATTCGTCCACATGTAGCGGGCACGCACACCCGACTCCACCTTGTTCACGTTCTGACCGCCAGCACCCGAGGAGCGGAAGGTGTCCCACTTGATTTCACCCTCGTTAATCTGCACGTCGAAGGGTTCGGCTTCGGGCAATACGGCCACGGTGGCTGCTGAAGTATGCACACGACCCTGCGTTTCCGTCACAGGCACACGCTGCACACGATGCACCCCCGACTCATACTTCATGATGCCATACACGTTCTCGCCCGTCACACTACAGATGATTTCCTTGTAGCCGCCCACGGCACCCTCGGAGAAGGAAGACACGGTGAGGTGCCAGCCCTTCATTTCGCAGTATTTCGAGTACATCCTGAACAAGTCGCCAGCAAAGAGAGCCGCCTCGTCGCCACCCGTACCGCCACGTATTTCCAGCGTCACGTTCTTGCTGTCCTCTGGGTCGGCAGGGATGAGCAGGAGTTTGATTTCCTCCTCCAGTTCCGGGATGCGCTTCTCGTTGGTGGCGATTTCCTCACGTGCCATCTCTTTCATCTCGGGGTCATCCTCCAAAGCGAGCAGTTCCTTCGCCTCCTCCAGTCCCTTGGTGGCATTGATGTATTCCTGTCGGGCCTTCATGATGTCCTCCAGGTTCTTGTATTCCTTCGTCAACTGCACATACCGCTTCTGGTCGGCAATCACGTTCGGGTCGGTGATGAGGGTTGACACCTCCTCAAATCGAGGCACCAGCCCCTCCAATTTTTCCAGTATCGTATTTTCTGTTGCCATAGTGTCGTTGTTTTGGGTGCAAAGTTACGAAAATATAGGCGAGAAGGCTTCTTCCTTACGGATTTTTTTGTACTTTTGCAAAAAGTTAGCGATGAAGTGTGACGGATTTCAAGAAAAAATAACCAAAACCCAAGAATATATGAATTGCAAAAAAACTCTTCTCATGGCCTGTTGTGCCCTCTTTGCGGCAGCAGTCCATGCACAAGTGACTATTGACATCGACACCCGGCAGCGCGGACCGAAGGTGAGTCCCATGCTCTACGGCATCTTCTACGAGGACATCAACCACGCTGCCGACGGCGGCATCCTGCTCGATGTCCCCCCCTACTCGCTGAACATCGTCAGAATCAAGTGAGCCAATCCCCCCGGTTCAGAAAGGGAAGAAGAAAAAGCAGCCCACATGGCGAAGGTGCCGTGCGGGCTGTTTCTTTTGTTATGTATGGTGACACGAGAAGGCATGGTGCGGAAAAATATGTGCGCAAAAATTTGGTGGTTCGGCAGTTTTTTAGTTACTTTGCCCACGAAAACAGAAATACAGAAGGACATCATGGCAACAATCATATTACAAGTACCCGATGAGAGCCTTGTTCCGAAAGTGAAGCAAGCATGCAAGATGCTGATGGGAGTGGCCTCCGTAAAGATACAGAGAGAAAAAGCCAAGCCCCAACTTTATGACCCTGAGACAGGTCTCTATCTGAACGATGCAAGCATCAAGGTCATAGAGGATGCCGTGAAAGGCAAGGGCGTGACGCAGTACAACTCGCTCAAGGACTTTTACAAAGAAATGGGGCTATAGCCATGGCATATCAAATCAGACTGTCGTCCCAATTCAAAAAAGACTTCCAACGCTGCATCAGGCGAGGGCTCAACATGAAACTCATCACCGATGCGATGGACTTGCTTGAAGCAAACGGTTCGCTGCCGCCAAAGTATCGTCCGCACAAACTTTCAGGCAATATGCATGGGATATGGGAATGCCACATCCAGCCCGACTGGCTGATGACTTGGCAGCAGGACAATCAGCAACTCACGCTCCTGTTCCTGCAGACTGGCACTCATTCCGACATTTTCTGAAAGATACAACTTGTTGCTTGACAATTAAACGCTCTTGTGTCTGGAAGATAAGATATAGCAGCCCACATGGCGAAGGTGCCGTGCGGGCTGCTCTCTTGTTATTGCCTGTGCAGGAAAGTCCTTTTTGGAATCATGTCCACTTTCCTACTATCTTACTTTCCTTGTTCCTCACAATTCTGAGACAAGTTTCTTGTAGTTTCCGCGCATGGTGCGTTCGATGGCTTTGTCGCTCAGCAGACGTTCCAGCGTCTTCTGCCCGGAGCGGTTGTTGGCGTAGCCAAACACCTGTGCAAACTTCTCGGTGGTGAACTCCTCGGGCAGTTGGCGGAAACACTCGACGAACTTGTTGGTGCGTCGGCGTTGCTGTGCCGCATCGCGGAGTTGGTCGTCGTAATACTTGCGGTGGAGGTCGTAGAACCAGTGCAACTGGGTGTGATACTGAATGTCAAGCACCAGGTCGCAGAGAGCCATGTCCGTCTCGTCAATCTGATAGGTGCCCGTCTGTTCGCGTTCCTCCCAGTGGCGCATGTCGATGTAGGGTGCGCTGATGTTGATGCCATAGTAGGGGACACGCTTGATGAGCAGCCAGTCGGCCTGGTCTTTGTTGAACTCGGCGATGGCACGTTGCTCGTCGCACCATTTGTGCACATGCTCCACCAGGGGCCAGAGGGGCAGTTCGCCCTGTCGCTGGTCCAACTTGTAACTCCACTGCCGAAGGTTTTCGTCTGCCACGGCAAGGAAATCGTCGTTCTTGTCCACCAGCGGCATCATCTCGAAGTCGGGCTTTCCCATGGGGATGGTGCCCATGCGGGTGTCGAGTCCGACGTTGAAGTTGCGCTCGTTCACCAGCCGCCTCAGTGTGGGAGGGGTGCAGGTCTCAATCTGGTTCCAGTAGATGCGGAACCGTCCGCTCACCGACTGGTTGTTGCTGTAGTGCTGCGAGTCGAACTCGTTGTGGAATGCCTTCAGCGCCATGATGTCACGATTCTGCCACCCTCCCGACTTCGACATGTTGATGGAGTTGTCCTTCTCCGAGTCCACCGTCACGAGGTGACAGTTCATCTCCTCACCGTCCACCATCGTCTTGCAGTTCAGCATGCTGCGGATGAACTCCGTGTTCGATGCCCGGGGACCGAACATGCGGTTGTATATCTTGTCGCGGGGACGGGTGTCCTTGTTGCCGCCAGCGTTGCCCTTCATTTCCTTCCACGCGTTGGTAGCCTCGTCAGCCACCCTGTCTGCCTCGATGATGGGAGCCAGCAGCAGTTCTTGCAGTCGGCTCAGTGTGCCCTTGCCGCTGGTGGGGTCGCCCACCCCCAGTATGATGTAGTTCAGGCGGCTCCTGATGGACTTGTTGGCGTAGAAGGTGTAGTAGGTGCGCGTCATGCAAGTGCCCATCATGGCGGCAGAAGCGAAGAGCAGGAAAGGCCACAGGCGGCGCGGATGAGGCTCGCACACCTCCCTCAGGCAGGGGAACACGCCGAAGAACTCCTCAATCTGCCCGCACCACCTCCCGAAGGGCAAGTCCTCCATCGGGTCGCCCTTGGTTGCTGCCGAGGTGGATTGCGGCGTGTCGATGCCCGCCTCCAGCAGGAGTGCGGCAAGTGCCTTCGGAGTGCATTTCAGCAGCATCTTCTTGGCTGCGCTGTCGATGAGGCTCTCCACCTCGTTGGGCTGTTGATCCCAGTTCTTCACCCACTCCAGTTCGTGCGCCATGGCGACAGCCCTTTCGGGGTTGTTGTCCAGCAGCCACAGGAGCCAGTGAGAGGTCTGCGCCGCGAATGTGGCATGATTCTTCCCCTCGGGCAGCCTCTCTCCGTAGTAGTTGTTGAGTGCCTTGATGATGGCTTGCTCTCGTTCTGTGAAAGTGATGGCAGCAGGAGTGGAAGAGGGCTGTGCCGATGCCGGTGCAGCAGCAGAAGAAGGGGACACCGTGTCCTTTTGCGGATTCTTGCGCTGACGTTCCAGTTCTTGCCAACGGGACCGGGTGGGTTCAGACTCGCCACGTCGGTAAGCCTCCCCGTACTTCTCCTCAAAGGCTGGATTCTCGTAGCCGAACAACTCCTCTGGGTCTATGAACTTCACATCGTCCGCCTTCGGCAAGAAGTGGGCATGGTCGCTGTTCTTCGTCTGGGAGTCGGCATAGTCCAGCACACCGAGCCTCGCTGCCATCTCGTAGGCATTGTCCTGCAGGTTGCCCCATTCCAGACGTGCCTTGAACACCACCTTGATGCCCTCACCGCTTGGCGTGATGAACACCCACAAGATGCCCAGTTCCTTGAAGTCATCCCTCTGAAGCCACTCGCGAGTGAGTTCCTCGGCATTCGGCACATGGTCGGCATCCAGCACTGCCAGTCCCGACAGGTAACCATTGGCTTGTATGCGCCACAACCCTGTGCGTCCCCATCTGTCCTTGCTTTCGGCAAAGTGTGTCACCGTCGGGATGGCGGCAGGCAAGGCGCTCTTCTTCTGCGCGATGTAGAGTTTCACACGTTTCAAGTCATCGGCAGGCACGAGTTTCCGTTTCCTTCGCTCATCCTTCTTCAGTTCCGACGTGAGCCACTTCTTGTAGTCCTCGCTTGCCGCCACTTCCTTCACCCATTCCTCCACCGCTTCACGTGCCTCTGCCTCAGCCATCTCGCGCTTCAGTTGGCGGTAAGCGTCGATGAGTTCCTGATTCCGAGGTTGCTCCATCAGGCTCTGGAGCACCTCTGCCGTGAGTTCCTCGGTGGGCTTGTTAATGTTTTGTTGATAAACTCTATTCATCATTTGTTTCCTTCATTTTTAATGTTTTTGATTACTCGATTGAAATTCTCATTTGATGGCAGTCTTCTTACCACCAGCTGAACCAGACGCAGCACCTCGGCTTGCCAGTCGCGGCAGTGGCAAGAAAGGTCAACCGTGCCCGTGAAGGTCATCTTTCCTTTCTCCGTGTCGAGCCAGCACTGCAGCCCATCTTCCGCCACCATCCGCATGCTCTCTGGCATCTGCACGGGCTTCTTTGGCTTCAAATCCTTGGTCAATGCGTTAAACTGCCTCAGAAAGTCGGCATATTGGTCGGGCGATGACATCTTGGTTTTCAAGGTGATCATCCGCGAGGGGTCTGAGCCGGTGGTTTCCCACGATTTGCCGCCACCTTTACAGCTCTTGACGTTTGTTTGCGAGGATGGACCTTCGTTAAAGGCCGTAAATCCAAACGAGTTGTCTGAAAGGTCGAAGCACCCAGTGCCTCGAACTCTGATTTTCTTCTGTTTGTTATCTAAAGAAGACATAGCTGTACATCTTTTAATTGACACTTTTGTTATCCACGCTTGTCTAGAATACGGGGAAAGGGTTGCTTCCAGACCAGCACAACAACAAAATGCACTGCGAAACCTAACTTTCACAGTGCAAAGATAAGAACATTTATTCGAAACAAAATTACTTTATAACTACTTATAGATCAGTTATTAAAATAACTATGTAACGAAGTGTAAAGAGGTGTAAAGAGAAAGTGTAAAGAGGTGTAAAGGGGGACATTATTGCCCATTGTTTATCTTTCGGAGTACTTTTCCGAAGTAATCTTTTTTATAATAAAAATCTTTGTCTTCCCACGCCAAATTAGAGTTTCTAAACTGGAAGGTGTCTCTCATGATGGATTTCAACTCCTCCATCGTTTTGTTCCTCTTCACATGTTGAAGGTTATCCGATGCATTAGAGACAACTTGCCTGGCTTTCATCCAGCCAATGAACTGCGTGTCAATAGTGGGAACCGTCAACCATCCTATGCCAGCAAAAAACTCTTGGGCAGACAGCATGAACTGTTTCGGACCAAGCCCCTTTTTGTCCATTCGTAAAAGGGCAGAAGCTATCTGTGCTTCATCCAAATTGGCGTGAAATACCTTTGGCATCTTACAGCCAGCATTTGTTCTCAGAACACGTGGAGGCGCGTCTGGCAGTTCGTTTTGAGGCGTGGTAGCTTCTTGCTGTGGAAAAGCAAAGGATGTCCTCTGTTTCTTGACTTCGTTAAGGGCCGACATGTATTCCTCGTCATCACGCATAACGAAAAGGGCATACGACATGCTGCGCCAGAACTCCTCAAGGGGCAATTCTGGACTGCGCATCCGCTCAAGCAGGTCTTCTGGACGCCAACGGAAACCGTCAATCGGGATTCTTTTGTCAGAAGACATCTCTTTACTTATTCTTCCAAGCTTCGTTGATTGATTCTGTGGTTAGCTCTAATAGCTTTTCCCATTCGTTCTTTGTCTCGAAAATCTGACGATATAAAAATCTTATATTATTTCCTTCTTTTATGAACTGCTGGTCAAGTTCCTTCATGCATCTGACGATGGTTTTGACAAAGTCCGTGGAGTCTCCCTTCATGCAGCAGTAAAACGCAATCTCACCATATGCGATGTTATATTCGTCTGGTTTTCTGATCTGCACCTTTACCAAACAGTCTATTTCGTCAAAATCTTCTACCGAAAGATAAATTGGTGTATAGAGCGGTTTGCTAAAATCTTGATTTTCGTAAATGGTAGAAATGTGCAATGTGGAAGTTTCGCATTTTATGCCTACGCGTTCCAAAGCCCACCTCAAGTTTCTAATACTACTAGCAGATCTTACTCCCCATATATGTGTTACGCTCGATCCGAAAATGGGGTTTGGAATACTCGGCACGAGACTGACGAACTTTTCCAAATCCACCCAAGGATTATTAGCCCCCACAAGCCCTAAAACTCGCACGTCGCGCACCTCGACCTTATTCCATACGGCACCTTCTGGTTGCAACCGCTGGGTGTATTTCCATTCTTCACTTGGGTCGCCATTCCAGTATTTTAGTTCTTCCGTCAGATTATCCTTCACGGCATAATTCACTACAGGATGGCTATGAGTGTCTATCTGATAGCCCTCTTCCGTCATTTTGTCTTCCGTTACAATCAAAGTTGCAACTTGAACTCCCACTTGACCACCTGCAGAGATAATCTGGTATGGCTGGTCTGCTTTTAACAATTGAGTCTGTATCATAATTTGTTTATTTATCTAATTATCCTTTTTATCCTTCCATTACCATTTTCTTTCTTCTCAAATTCACGAAATCTTCCTTGTTCCGTTGCACTCCGGGTAGCTGCTGCAGCTCCAGAATTCTTTGCCAGAGTTGACGCCTTTTTTCGCCATGCGTTTTATCATGGGTTTGCCGCAGACAGGGCAGGAGGGCGCATCGGTCTGCACACTCTGTTCCTTGCGATAGGCCAGACGCTCGGCGGTGAGACCCTCCGTAAAACCGCCTTCCACCCTGAATGTGTCCAGCTGGCTCTCAATCTGGCGGCTAATCATCAGAATCAACCTATTGCAAAGCACTAACAGACAGTTGGCAACGGTAAGTGAATCATCGCTCTTCAACCACGTATCGAACTTGTGCTTTTGGGCGAGTATGTGGATGCTGCTCTGGTGCTGCACATCGTCCTTGTAGGCAGGGCGGTCTAAGGTGATGCGACTCACTGTCTGATATTCCTGTGAGTTCACCGACCATGGGAGGCTCTCATGTCGCAGGAGCCAGTTCTGATAGTCATGAGCCAACTCCGCCAGCGTAGCACGTGCCACGTCCGTCAGTTTCATCTCTGTCTCCTTCGAGGTGGCGTGACGTGAATTACCTTCGGCAATGTTAGCTGGTGCCGACCGAGCCGCCTGCGTCATCTGGTCATACTGCCGTCCGCAGGGGTCATTCTTTAGGTTCAGAAAGCGCGTGCAGAAATCCTGTGTCGCCAACTGAACCACATTAGCCATCACCCACGTGTCAAGCCAGAAATATCCGAATTTGCCAATCTCAATCATATTCTTTTCTCGTTATTTCGTTATGTTGTTATTCCGTTATATCGACTTTCTTCCTCGTTCTTACGTTATTCCGTTATGACGTCATTACAATTTTTCTTTCCTCCTCTGTCAGTCCATAGAGGTCGAACACTTTGTTGTCAATCTCGTTGTCGGTAGCCTTTATCTGTGCCGAGAGTTTCTGGCACTCTGCTACGCGTTGGTTGAAGTATTCTTCCCATTCATCCTGCTGCGACAGCGTCAGTTTTATCTTCTGCTTCTTCAGCTCTGCCACAAATCCCTTGAAGTCCATTGTGTCGAATGCCTGCAAGGATGATGTTATCTTCACACCTTCCAAGTTTTCTGTTAAGCGACGGAGGAAACGGGAGCGCTTTTCTTGCAACTGCTGATGCAGGGTTAGCATCGTGTCGGCAAGAACTGAAAGTTCTGTTGTATTTTTTAAATTAGGTATTGGCAATGAAGCCAACTCATTTCTTTGTACATGCAAAGTTGGGAAGGTGGTTTCGTAAAACCAACGGAGAAGTCTCGAGTTAAGCAGAATTGCTAGCGCCTTTAATGCAATAGTTGATTGTTCCTCATGTTCAATAATAATTACGTCTTTAGCATAATATGCATAATTATCAAAAGTTGCCATAAGGCCACCACCTGTATCTCTTACTAATACTTTAGGCTGTTCAAATCTCTCTGCTGTTCCTGGTCGCGCAGTTGATTTGTGTAGTCTCATTTGTTCTGGCTGATAAATAACATATTCTCCCTTAAAGTCTATTGTCCAACGATTGACGTCAGCGCCGCGAATAAGTTTTTTGCAATCAGTAGAAATGGAGGGATTAAAGGTAAGAAAACGCTCATCATCACCTGTTTTAAGTCCAAAGGCTAAACTAAACAATGTTCCCAATGTTTGAGAACCTGACTGCATTCTATTTTTTAGCATCGTTGAAGATTCATCTATTGACAAGTCGAATACATTTTTGTATGTGTTGTTAAATGCCTCTTGACAAATAGAGTGATAAGCAATGTTATTCAAGTCCACATTCTCATCCATTACAGCTGATTGTACAATATTCCTCTCGATTGCTCCTTCTTTGAATATAAAAATACATGTTTTTACAGTAGCAGATTCAAAAATATCCTTGGTAAAATCCACAATGTTTAATACACTTGCATTCTGCAAGATATATTGTCTAATCTTCTCGAAACTATCTAATCTCAACCAACCATCAGAAACGATGAAAGAGGTTAATCCCTTTTGTTTGACCAAATTTAAAGCCTTTTCAATGAAGCAGACGTACAAATCCGCCTTTCTTTCATATGTTTGAAAAGAATTCCATAAATAGCGTTTAGTCTCATCATTAAGATAATGTGGCCTCACATACGGCGGATTTCCGATGACTACATCGAAGCCTCCTTTTTCGAAGACTTGTGGGAATTCCTTCTGCCAATCGAAGGCTTTTTCTCCTGCTATGGCAGGGGCGCTGATGAGGGAGTTGCCACACTTGATGTTCTGATTAAGTGTATTCAGTTTTCGGTGGGGTTTTGCTGTGCGCAGCCATAGAGCAAGCTGGGCAATCTCTACACTCTCTTCGTTGATGTCAACACCGTAGAGGTTGTTCTCAAGAATGCTGTTCTCAATGTCTTGGAACACTATGGAAGAGCCAGTTACCTTTGCCTCCATCTCGTCGATGTGCTTATGTTCTGACATCAGGAACTGAAGGGCAGCATTCAGGAATGCACCGCTACCACAAGCTGGGTCAAGGATAGTTAACGAGAGTAGCCATTCACGATATTGATGCAGTTGCTCAAGCAAGCGTTTCTTTGTTTGTATCTGCCGGCGTTGCTCAGAGAGGTATTCGTCTTCTACGATGTGCAACTCCTGCTTCTTCTCTGCGCAAAGTCGTCCCACTGTATTCTCCACAATATACTTCGTGATGTACTGAGGTGTATAGAACACGCCATCTTGTTTGCGCTTTGACACTTGGGGTGCTTCACCACTTGTTATCTGTTGCGTTACTTCCTCAATTTCCGAGAGAGAGTTCTCAAAGATGTGTCCAAGAATGTTGACATCCACATCGCTTTCAAAGTCATACTCCGACAACTTTCGGGTATGCTCTGCAAGCACATCATCCGAAATCTTGATATTGTCCAGTATCTCGTCTGGCTTAAACAACCCACCATTGTAGGCAAATATCTCATATTGCTTGCCTTGGTGTCCAGTGTTCATATAACCGAAATATTTCTTGATTCGGTCATAAAGAGGGAAATATTCGTCATATTTTTCTTGTAGATCAACCCATTGCTCAATTATCTTCACCATTGAGTTAGGTGGCAGCAAACCACAATCTTCTGCAAAGAAGATGAACAACAGACGGTCGAGCAGCTTTTGTGTTTTCTTGAAAAGCAGCAATTGCCAATCTTTGGTTTCTCTTCCTTCGGGGGTAGGATTCTGTGCAAGTATGTCGGCAAAGAGCACTCGCTTGAACTGCGAATAATCTTTATAGAGCGCCTTCGTTATTTGTTCCTCATTTGATACCGATTCACTCTTCATCTGCAGGGCTATACCATGTGCTACCTGCTCCCATGCCAGACAGAGGTAGAGTTCACGGAAATCATCTTCTTTCATGTGGAAAATGTCCCATTCACGGTATTCCACGGCATTGTCGATATAAAGACGCAGCTTCTCAAAATTTGAGATGATGACAAGTCGGGTCTCCTTATGTTTGTTCTTGTATCCGAATGCCTGATTCTCAATGCTGGCAAGGTCGGGCGTTTTGTGGTCTTTCAGCTCTATCACGCCAATCGCCTTGTCATCAATCAGAATGGCACCATCGGCCTTCTTCGAACCCACTTCGTTCTTCAGCTCCGTGGTGAGGTTGTAGTTGGGTGATGGATTGATTGTATAGCCCAGCACCTTCACGAACAGCTCGCGCAAGAAACCTTCTTGGAACTGCTCTTCCTTGATTTTGTGGATGTTGGCCTGTATCTCCTCGTTCAGAAAATAACTTGTGTATTGAGCCCAAGGTTTTGCTACCTGCTCTTCGCTGAGCAGATTCAGGTACTTCTTGACTATATTTCTTTGTAGTAACATGGATAATTAAAAGTAAGTGACACTTATGTGTCGTTTTTTAACTATAGTTCGCAAAGATACAAATAATAATTGAGAACAATGCGTTTATCCACAAAAAAATTAATATAATGAAAACATCACTTCCAAATGGTGGAAAAGTAGTAAAGTAAGAAAGTGGACATGAATACTTTCAAAGAGAAAGAATAAAAAAGATTGTAATAATCGTATAATATAAAAACTTATACTTATAATGTATTCTATATGTGTTTCTTTGCCCCCCGACCC
>SAMEA3663283__coassemble_1096_pt1 | contig 18006 bp, 19 predicted proteins | sample SAMEA3663283__metabat2_high_PE_026 | metagenome-assembled genome bin SAMEA3663283 (sample SAMEA3663283) | pig gut metagenome | biome: pig gut; feature: pig-associated habitat; material: faeces | place: China | collected 2013 | reverse complement strand
GGCTATTAAATACCAACGATTTCAAAGAACTCTTATATTATGGCGTCTCGGACGCGGCGTGATTATTCAAAATTTTAACGAACTATTGATACATATGACCTACAAAGAATTGCTTGATTCCGTCTCATTTGAAGAGATAGTACCATACATTGAGAAATATCATGGTGAAAAGGGGTGCCTTGCCTTGTATAAGATCCACTATGATATGCTGCGTCATCTGACTCCCAACCCAGAGGATTCTTATTATAAAAACGCCACTGTGAGTCACGGAGAGCCTGATGAGGATTGGCCGGAGCCTCATTTGACGGTGCATCATATTGAGGGACAGATATGGGCAGGAGCTTTGACAATGGAGCTGGTCATAGAGCCTGATGTGACTGAACCGCTTGCAGAAATCGCTGCATGCTGCCTCTGGCATACTTCCTTCTATGGGTTTACGGAGGAACAGACTAAAGCCAAGTTTGAAAGTTGGGAACGCCATATATCTGATGAAGAGTACCAATGTCAGCAGGCACAAAAGTGGGTAAAAATAGTAAATGATGCTGGTGGTAGTGTACCTACTGAAAAAGAATTGATGGCTGTTCCTTCTTTCCAAAATAAAGTGAAGGCCACCAAGGATTCGATGATGCAAGAGTATTGGAATCGTATTGGTATAACTGCAGATTTTGTAGCAAACAACTTGCCATCAGACTCAGACATTGTTGGCATATCCGTTGCTGACCTTTGCAGACTATTCTTTGCCAATCACTATATAGAATACGATTATAGGTCGTATTGTTAGGATGAGAATAACAGAGCAGACTATCTGATAGAATTGATTGATCGATATGAAGCTTTTGAATATGGAATATTGCCGAATTCTCTGATTGTACTCTCCACCTCCAAGAAATATCCTCTGTTAATGGAGGAAATGAGAGTGGCCGAACACATTGCAGAGATGAGTAAGGGAGTAATTAGATTCATCGTTAAGACAGATGATACTCTTGAACAAGAATTGCGAATGAATATAGCTTTTTACGAGTATGAAGAAAAGAAAACCGAACAATACAGAAAACTGGAGTCACAAAAATGACTTCCCCATAGAGGAGGTGTGGAATACTGATAACACTTTGTCACAGCTTATTGTACCTCGTTTGTTGGCATTCAAGGCTCTTGACAAGCATGGTTATCCACCTGACTTCGATGACATGCATAAATGGAACAATACAATTCAGAAGATGGCTGATGCCTTTGAGTTGATGAAGTATGCTGGTGCAACACATACTAAGGAAGAGGAACGAACTATCGAGCAAGGACTTGATTTGTTCCGAAAGTATTATCGTAATTTATGGGATTAACAAGAAAACAATACAAATATGAAAACTCCAAATTTCGTACATCTTAATGTACATTCACATTATTCTATTCTTAACGGATGCTTCACCATCCAACAAATTGTGGACTCTGCCATAAAAAACAGGATGCCTGGCATAGCCATCACAGACTATGGGAATATGTTTGGTATTATGGAGTTCATTGAATACGTGGCTCGCATCAATAAAGAAAGACACGAAAAGGGGAAGAAGCCATTTAAGCCTATTATTGGTTGTGAGTTGTATGTTGCCAAGCATGGTTCTAAAGAACAGAAGAATGGTGTCAAGGATATTAAGGGCTATCATCTGACAGTTCTCGCTAAAAATCTGATTGGCTATAAGAACCTCATGAAGATTGTAAGCAATGCCTGGACTGACGGATTTTATGCGGCTCCTCGAACAGACCGTAAAGATTTGGAACAGTATCACGAGGGATTGATTGTCCTATCAGGTGGATTTGGCAGTGAGGTGTTCACTCATATCTACAAAGAGGATATGGCAGCATTAGAAGAGACCATCAAATGGCATAAACAAGTCTTTGGCTGTGACTATTATCTAGAAATACGCCGTGATGCAGACTACGATCTTTCACAAGACGCTCCAAGCGGACTTATGATTGAACAGGAGAAAGTAAACAAAGTTCTCATACAGAAATCGAAAGAATATGGCGTTAAGGTGGTTGCAACAAACGATGTCCATTATGTCAATCCAGAGGACTTGGCCGTCTATAACATACAACAATGTATTCTTGTTGGGAAAACTATGGAAGAATTCGATACAGCTCCGCTTCGATTTCGATGGTTGACGAGTAAGAAGTTTATGACAGAGTTGTTTTCAGATTACCCTGAAGCCATTTCTAACACAATGGAGATATTCGACAAGGTAGAGACATATGATATTCATCATGCTCCTATTATGCCACCAGTTTCAATACCAGAAGGTTTCAAAAATGATACTGACTATTTGGAACATCTGACATATACAAAAGCAAAGGTTATCAATGGAGTTCCACTTCCAGAAGAAGTAGATGACCGTCTCCAATATGAATTGGAAATCATCAAGAAGAATGGAGCAGAAAGATACTTCCTGTTTATACAGGATGTAGTTAACTATGCAGAAAAAGAGTTGGGCGCATTGGTCGGTCCAGGACGTGGTTCATCTGCAGGGAGTCTGGTCGCATACTGTTTGGGAATAACCAAGATAGACCCTTTGAAACACGATTTGTTGTTTGAACGCTTCATGTGTCCTGATAGGCAAATGCTCCCAGATATAGATTTGGACTTTGATGAAGAGGGACGGTCTCATGTCATAGAATGGCTCAATGACAAGTATGGAAAAGATTACTGTGCACACATAATAAGCTACTCAACATTTAGCACGAGAACTGCTTTTAGTTCTGTTGCCCAAGTGAAACAGTTGCCAGCAGATGCTGCTAAAGCCATACACCAAGCTATTCCCGTGTATTCTCCTTATTATCCGAAGACTATGGATAATGCCATTAAGTATTCTCCTGAACTTAGGAAGTTAGTACGTTCTGCAGGCCAAACTATTCAAAATGCGATTTGTGACACTAAGGTTTTGGAAGGCACAATTAAAGGAACAGGAGTTCATGCCTGTGGATTCATTGTCAGTGACAGTCCCATCAGTGATTGGGCACCAGTTTGTGTTCAAGAAGATCCTGACGAAGAAGGCAAAACAATAAGATGTACACAATATGATGGCAGAACCATTGAAGAAACGGGGCTGATTAAGTTTGACTTTCTGAGTCTGAAAACTCTTTCTCAATTAAAGAAGATTTGCGAAAGAATCAAGGTTAAAACAGGGAAAGACTTCGATATGGAGAAGATACCTCTTGATGACCAAAAGACCCTTGAACTGTTTCAACGAGGCGATACAGAAGATATTTTCCAATATGAGACACATGGAATGCAAAAATGTCTTCGTGAACTCCATCCAACAACATTTGAGGATCTTGTGCTCCTGAATGTCATGTATCGCCCTGGTATAATGGAAATTATTCCATTGCTAATCAAAAGAAAGAAAGATGTAAGTAAAATCAGATATGCTATACCCAACATGGAGAAATATCTCCACGACACGTATGGAATACTGGTATATCAAGAGCAACTAATGCTACTCTCCCGTCTTATAGCCGACTTTAACAGAGGCGAAAGTGATGCCTTACGAAAGGCAATAGGTAAAAGAAAGCAGGATAAGTTGGCTGAATTAAAGCTCAAATTCATCAAGGGTGGAATGAATAACGGATATAAAAAGAGCACACTTGAAAGAATATGGAAGGACTGGGAACACAAAGGTATGTACGCCTTCAACAAGGCTCATGCCGTTTGCTATTCATGGTTAGGATATCAGATGGGCTATCTCAAAGCGAACTATCCTGAAGTGTTCAATCAAGTTATGAAAGACTGTTAGTAAGTTTTCCATGTTAATTCAGATAATAGATGAAAATAGAAACTCAAATAAATAAGATGCTTGATGTGATGTCGGAAGGCATCTATGAAAAAGAGCATATCCTTGCAATGACACTATTAAGTGCTATTGCAGGAGAAAGTATATTCTTGCTCGGGCCTCCTGGTACTGCAAAAAGTTTGGTAGCACGTAAGCTTAAATTGGCATTCAGTAATGCGAATGCCTTTGAATATCTTATGTCTCGTTTTTCGACCCCAGATGAGATCTTCGGTCCTGTTTCTATTTCATTACTAAAGAATGAAGACAGGTATGAACGTGTTGTGGACGGTTTCCTGCCCACAGCAACTGTTGTTTTCCTCGATGAGATATGGAAAGCAGGGCCTTCCATTCAAAATGCATTGCTGACAGCAATTAACGAGCGTATCTTTCAAAACGGACGTTCAACGTTGTCATTGCCGATGAAAGTCCTAATCGCCGCCAGTAATGAACTTCCAATGGAGGACGAAGGGCTTGAAGCTCTATGGGACAGATTTCTTGTTCGTATGGTTTCGAATTGCATTCAGACTGAAAGCATTTTCTTCAAAATGATTCGACAGAAACCAATGAAGGACATCACTATGCCGAAAGAATTGCAGATAACAGAAGAAACTTACGAATCATGGCAGCAGGAAATACATGCTGTTGCTATTCCTGATTGTGTGTGCTCTGTTGTGACAACTATCCGTAAACGTCTAAAAGAAGAAGCTTCGAAAGATGGTAACAAGGACATGGATTTCTACGTGTCCGATCGTCGGTGGAAAAAGTGTTTTCACATTATGCAGACTTCAGCTTTTCTTAATGGAAGGCACAATATCGACTTAACTGACATACCCATCTTGTTCCATTGTCTTTGGAATACAGCGGAGGTGATACCTTCCATCATTGATATTGTGGCCAACTCATTGACAGGGGAAATTGACAGGAAAATGGATAAGATACAAAAGGATATAGACCAAGCTATAAAAAAGAAGTCACAGCCCGCAAAAAAAGGGGAAGACTCTCGCAATATGCCAGAACAGTTTGCAATGGTCAGTTATTTCTATTATAGCATCCGCAATTTTCCACAAGGTAAGTGTCTTTTCTATAAGGCGGACTATAATCATGTGGACGCAAATATAGTATCTGATGGCATTCTATATCGGGATGACCAGAAAAAATCGTGGATTGTTCATGCAATCTATACTGGAGCACCATTCGACTACAAAGTAAGAAGTTCTCAGAACGTAAAGAAAATCAAGCTACAGAAATGTTATGGAGGTATTATTATCGACAATACGCCATATGCTTTTGAACGGACAAATCCACTTTCTGTGTCAACTTCTAACTCTTCGGGCAACTCACAAGAATTGTTCGGAAATGGCTTCTTTACAGAGCCGACAGTGGCCGACAATGCTCTTTCTTTATTGCAAAAAGAGATAGTTCCCAATTTGGAAAAGATACAAAGATTATTCGCAGATACAAAGCACCTCTTCCTCTCTGATGATGACAAAAAGATTGTCAAGAAGTACCTTGACCAATGTGATAAACGCACAAAAGAATTGGAGGTGGTGATTAAAAATGCCCAACAATTATTATGAACACTCCACAAAACAATGTTTTTGCTCAGAAACTCAAAGAGTATGATGACGCTTTTGATTTCTATATGGATTACGGGAAATTGCCGGAAAACATGTCAAAAGGAGACTTGTTAGGTGGACTTATTGGTCAGACCATTCAAGATAATCCACAATTAGAAAGTCAAGATCCTCTATGGACAGAACTTCTGAAGGAGGAACTGATGAAATTCATTGAGGCTATGTTACAACTCTTTAAGCCGATAGAAGAATACCACCGCAAAGAACAAGCGTTCATTGCGGTTTTCGTAGGTGGAGGATTGACGCAGAAACGCAATATGTGGGGACAAACTACAAAGATTATTGAACAAAATTACAAACCAGGAGAACTAAATCTCGAAGGTTATAAAGACCAACTGAATGAATGTAGTTCAGAACAACAAAAAGAAATAATTCTCAATGCTTTGGGACACGAATGGAAGAAAGCCAGTGATGATAAGGAGGAAGAACGGAAACAAAATTTACTTTCAATCAACCAAAAACGCTGGGAACAACATCTGAAAGAATACGGACTGTCTGACTATAAGGAACGACAGAAGGTTAAGCGTTTTTTCTATTCCTATCCAGAACTTAGAGAATTGATTCGGATGATAGGACGTGAACAACCACAGCGTGAGGATGAGATGGATGATACAATACGACGATACCTTCCTTTATTACCATCCTCACCAAAGCCAGCAGCAGAAGCAGAAGAGATAGCCAACGGAAATGACCTACAACATATCTTGCCGTCTGAGACCGCAATATTGTCTGAGCGTCAAACGGAAAACCTGTTTTTCTACAAGTTTGCAACTCAACAGCTTCAATTATTTGCCAATCGTCCAAAGAACAAAAGCCATTTCAAAACTGAACAAACGAAAAAGAAAGAGCCTCGTTTGGAGAATGGGCCAATCATAGTTGCCGTCGATACCAGCGGTTCCATGAGTGGAAAGCCGTTGAAAATTGCATACTCCGTTCTTACGCAGCTCCTCAGATTGGCAAGAAAGCAGAAGCGTAAAGTCTTTCTGATGTCATTCTCTGTCAGAGCAAAGTTCTTGGATTTATCGTTGCCTCGTAATTGGATGCGCCTGAATGCTTTTCTTGAAGACCGTTTTACAGGTGGAACAGATGGTGAAGAAATGCTTAATAGGTCAATAGAAATGTTGCAGAGCAAATCATTTGCTATGGCAGATGTCCTTATTATTAGTGACTTCTATTTTCCACTTCCTATTGAGCCTACAAAAAAGAAAATGCTTATTGAGCATAACAAAGGAACGCGTTTCTATGGTTTGAAAATAGACAGTACGGATAAGCAGTATGATAAAATACTGGATAAGACATGGAACATCAAATAAAGAAAGAACCACAGTTCTGGATTAACCCGAACTTTCGGCTTAATTCACCTCATTTTCGTTTTGCATGGTTCAAGGCTGACATGACAGTCCTTCGACAAGAAGCAATGATTATGTCCGTGGAAAGGAAGGTGTATCAGACGAGTACACAATGTGTCGTCTGTATGATAAAGCCTGATCATAGTTCTCTTGACATTGTCTATGCAGACAATACGAAATTTGACAACTTGCGACTTCAGAAATGGCTGCGTGAAACCATTCGGGATGAAATAATTCAAAGAGCCAAGATAGTTCTTCCCTGCAGGCTTCGTGAGTTGGAAAGAAAGCATAAACTGTTTGGCAACAGAGTGCTTGTCAAGAAACTACGGGGCAATATTATGGGATGTTGTAGTGTTTATAACGACATAAGCCTAATTCCTGGACTAATCATCATGCCACAAGCATTGATTGACAACGTGATCCTGCACGAGATGGCGCATTACAAACATAAGCATCATCGAAAATCTTTTTGGAACTTCCTCTCTCAACTCCTCGGTGAGGATGCAAAAACGCAAAAAGAAGCAATGGACATCGTGCTATCAAAATACTGGCTCCAAATAAAATTTTTGATGAAATGATTTTTGTTAAACCTCTGCCACAGATTGGCGTAGTCCCAATTTACCTTTGCATCGTGAAATTAAAAATTTGTATAACAAAAAATGATTTATTATGGAAGCAACGATTAAAGACGACTTCATGCAGCGCATCGCTACAGAAGAAGCATGGAAGAGCCTGTCCGAAGATTTTGCTTGGACGGAGGCTCTCTTAGAAAAGAATTGTGACAAGGTTGACTGGAAAGAGATCTCAGGAAACCGAAACGTCATCTGGACGATTCCGATGCTCCAGAAGTTCTCAAAGAAACTGGACTGGAAAATCCTATCAGAGAATATCAGCGAAGAATGGTTCACCGGAGCTCACCTTGAAGAGTTCAAGGATAAATGGGACTGGTCGGAGGTGGCTACCGCAAGGCTGGAGTTCACTGAAGAACTCATTGAGAAGTACATAGACTATTGGGATTGGAATGCCCTTATAGGAGACCGTTGCTACAGCTATTTGTTCAACGACAATTCAATGAGTGCCATTGCTTTCTATGAGAAATACAAAGAACGCATCCCTATGGCAAAACTTCAGGATTCCGACTTGTGGAAGAAGATTGTTGAGGAACGGGCTAAACAGCTCAAATCAGAAGTACTATCATAATAACCATCTAAAACCAATTATTATGGCACTTTGGAGAATTGTAGTCAAAAACAGCGGAAATGCTGCTTGTAAAGACAAAAGACAACGCCTTGAAAAGGGCATGTTTATTGAAACCAGCACGATGTCATCGACACCGCCCATCGGTATTACTCGTGAACAACCGATGCTTGCTCAACTATTCATGAACAAGTATGGCATCGAGATTGACCATCATCACATGAATCGGTCATATTTCGACTGTGACAAGATTGGATAACGATTAAGATAAACAAGAGAACTGGCAAACCCACTGATTTTCTGCAGAAATGCCGATTATCAGTGGGTTAATCGTTCCCATAATGAACCCACAAGCCCCGAAGGGGAAAAGCCAATATCAGATAATGTCTAAAAACAGTTTAGACATTTGCCTACCATCATGACTATGACTGTAGTGAACAGAAAGAATCCCAGGACGAAGAAGAACCAGAAGAACCACTGGGCATTATGCCCAAGGTAACAGCCATCGTATTCCTTGTAGCGGTTCATGGTTTTCTTACGCTCTTCGGCTAACATGGCATTGACAGTCTGAACAGTTGTCTGTGCCTGGTTGATTAGCCATTCTCGCTGCTTGCCGAACATCTCTTGTATTTTCTCCCTGTCAGCATCACATAACGTTACAGTCACCTTCAACTTCGTGGGTGCATCTTCCATGACCTGATCAATGTGCTCATTAATAGTGTCAAGTTTGCCGCTGATGGTTGTAACTGAATCGTCCAATTTTCTTTCGGCTCGTTGGTATTGCTGGATGGCCGACTCCAGACCGAGTCTGGCATTCGCACAAGTATTGGTAGCCATATCGATATTGCCACTCAGTTCCTTCAGTTCAGGAACACGATTGATGATGTCCTGTTCGGCATCCTGCTCCTGAATGTCCTCTTTGACCTCGCTCATCATTTCCTCGAAGTCAGGTTTGGTCTCGTTATATTTATTTGTTCGTATCATAGAGATAATAGATATTTGTAATTATATTAACGGTGATAACCACGCTGACGTGGCTTTGGTTTGCACATGGAATGAGCCATCTGGAGACAACGGCGAGCGTATAGACGATTATCTTCATCATCCTTTTTGCCCCAACCAGATTCAGGTGCAGAACCGCCACCACCTCCGCAAGATTCGGACATGGACGTGGCTGCATCTATGTAACCAACAAAGAGCAACATTGCAACATGAGCGACGTTCTCTATGATGGCAGTGTCGTTACCTTCTGGAATCTGTGCTTCATTGAAGAAGATGTCCTTGACCGAAGTCGGAATCTCAACAGCCTTGCCGCCTTGGGGCGTATCGATGTTGAAAGTAGTGAAGGACGGCACAGGTCTCGGCTGTGCTATCGGCTGCACTTTGAGCAGGGTAGATGCTGTCGTCTGTACTGCTGGACGGACAGGACGGCTGATTGGGGTAATAGTCGGGGCAGACGGTTTCACCTTAACCTGAGCAGGCTTCGGATGGAACTTCTTCCATGTGGCTTCAAGCTGTGAAGCCATAAATCTGCGACCAAATTCAGAAGCCTTGAATACAGAGGCATTCTTGCCGATGGTGTAGCCGACAAGTTTCTTGTCCTTGTCGTAACGAGGTGTGACCTCATAGCCCTTCATACGAAGCATCTTGAAGTAGAAGTCAATGTCAAACTCCTGCATCTTCTGAAGGGTGTATTCGCAAAAGTCCACAATCTCTTCTCTTCGCATGTCACGTATCTCCTTCGGCTGCTTCCACCCATGCCGCATGTTGATAATTTCCGCAGCCATCATTGCCCGCTTGTGAATATCATGGACATCGTTGGTGTTTCCGTCAAGGTCAACACGGCAACAGTCCATGTGAAGGTGAAGTGTTCCCGACTTGGAATCTGAGTGAAGTCCACCCACATTCATTGAGTTGCGGAAATTGGTCTTCACTTCCTTCTTCATGTCCGTGGGGATGAGTCCGACAGAATCAAGAGTTTCCAGACTTTCATCCTGAAGGTTCGCCCAGTCCTTCATGGTGAAGTTGGTAGCCTCTTCCTTGGAGGGGGAGATTACAAACTGCACCATGAGGCGTTCCAGACTTCTCCCTACGGTTCTGTCCTGCTGATGGAGCTGGCAGTGATGCTTCATCATATACCAGATTGCTGTCGGGTCAATACCTTCAGGCATGTGGTTTACCTTGACCACTTTTGCCTTCTCCTTCTCTAATGCGTACCTTACGGCATTGCCACCGTAGGGTACGACTTTTGCAAGCATAATCATGATTCTTTCTATTCTTTGGTCAGTACAGGAGATGAAATATTCTCTTCGATGCTATACCAATGTTGGATGAGTTCCGCACTTGACCTAATCCACCATGTCATGAACTTCTCCGTCCTGAAGAGTTTCAACTTTTCCTCTTCCGTTTTCTTTGAGAGAACACTGGTTATTTTTATCAGGTCAGTCCTGGCATAGACAAGGGAGTTCAGGGCATCTACCTCTTCCTTGGTGAGTCGCTGGCGAGGATGATGCTTTAAGCCTGCTTCGGTCAGGTAGCGGTTCAAACTTATGCCACATTCCTTGGCAAGTGCTTTGAGCTGCGACCAGACTTCATCCGTACATCTGAAAGCATGTACTCTGGTCGCCGGTTTCTTGGTTATCTTCTTTTTCTTCATTGTCAATATCTCTTAATGAAAGGGATGAATATAAAACTGGTTAGAAAGAAGGACAAGGTCTGCGAGCCTGCGAGTAGCCCGAGAAACTTTTAGGAGGACAGAAACAGGGACACCTGTTTTGTACTACAAAAGGATTTCTCGAAAAGTCCCTCTAAAATATCGGGTCTTTTAACTACAAAGTTCCCGTCTGGGCTTAGAGGTGCTTTGCTGCTTGTCTGGCAACCTGCAACGGCAAACTTCCCTTGGGATGGTTGGGCGGTGCAGGTCGCAGACCAGAGTCCTTCGGGGCTGTTACTTTTCGCTATGGAGACCATTAGGATTGGAATAGCCATTAGACTTCTGACTGTTGTTTCCATTGCCATCAGACGATGTGCTGTTAGGCTTTAGCGGTTGTCCTTCTTGCTGTGATGATAGTTCATCATTTCTTTTCCCTTCATTCTGACTGCCATCGGCTTCTACATGCGAAGAAGGGATGTCAGCAGACTGATGGGAAATGTTGTTCTGAGAAGAACCGGAAGTTCTTTCATCTGCCACAGATTTACCCACATTGTTACTATCATTAGATTGTGGTGATAGGTGTGACACATGACCATCGGAAAACGGAACAATGCCCACGCTACTTACTTGGGAATTGTCGCTATCAGAGTCAGAACCTTCCGCACCTTTGCTTCTGTCATCTGGCACCTCGATAGTGAACACTCTTGCTGGGGGAACATCCGCGGTGACGATTGCAGTGCCATCGGCATTCCTTCTTGTTGCGAACGGATTCTTGACAAACATGCCATCCACATACCAGCCAGAAAAAGCATGAAGCGTATGGATGCGGTTATCTCCTACTTTCTGTGAAGAGGAAATCCCCAGAGCCTCCATCGCCTCTATAAGTTTGGGAACCGTCTTGCGGTCTTTATCCCAGAACTTGGCAAGTTGGGTATTGTCAACCATCACTTGGCCGGGCAAGATTTCAACCTGTTGAGTCTTGCTTATCTGTACCAGTTTCGTTTCGCGTCCAGCAAGTTCTACAAGTGACATGAAGCATTCCATGCGGTCAATTTTGTACTTCTTGCTGCGTAGATACTTCATCTGTTCCTCGGACAGCGTGAAGCAGTAATGAATCTTTTGGTCGTACATAATTGCTTGATTTTAGATTTTATCCCCGTCAAATGGTTTTGCAATAGGTTGACTTCGTCGAGCTGAACCTTCATCGTTCCAACTGGACTTGTTCGGCTTGCGCTTGTGCGATGCAAGGATGGCAGCGTTCTGCTCCTCATCCGTCAAAGGAATGGGATTCTTGCGGTTCGCTTCCAGCCACTTGTCTATCTCATCAAGGTAGATAACCCAACGCTTGCCGGGTTTGGAGCCGGGGATTTCCCTGTTTGCAAGTTTCTGATAGATGGTCGCAAGGGGAATGTTGGTGTACTCGGCAACCTGCTCTGGCGTGACAGGGCGGTGTCTGTTCTCTCTCTGCTGAGTTGGTCTGTTCTGAAGGTTCAGCAGTAACGCCTTCATGCCCGATACTTCATCCCGAAGTTCGGCGATGACCTGCGGAAGGTCATTGAACGTGATTTGATCTTTTGACATTTTACAACACGACCCTTTAGTGGAATCGTGCTGCAAAGGAACCCCGTTACGAATCGGAGGACAAGCCACAGTTTTATAACTGATGCGTCACGAAACAATCACGCAGTAGAGCCTCATTTTTGGCTGTTATTCGTGGATAAAACGAGATTTTGAAGCGTCATTTTGACAACATTGAACATGTAAGTATAATGAATGACAATTGGGATTACGGCTGTTTTTGGGGGCAAGATTTCAGCGCAAAAGGGCATAGGCACATCAGGACCACACCAATGTTTGGTTTCTGATGTGGCTCCAATATGTAATGTCTAAGTATTGATATAGGGGAGGTGAGAAAGATTATCTTCAGCCTTTCTCTAAGCCTAGTTGTGAAGGAATATGGAATAACAGTCCGTCTTCTCCCTGGATGTCACAATGTATCTGGTCGCTGTTGGATGTGACTGTCAGGTTCCTGAGTGTGCTATGTGACAATGGCTCTCCACTGGCTGTTACACACAAAGAAGCAAAACGATGCTCAATATAACAAGCGCAATCATCGTTGCTGTAAACCTTGCCTTTGCCGAGTCCCAATCTCGTTGCAATGCTCCAGACCAGATGGCGGACATCGAAGCTGCTCAGCTTTGTCTTGTATCTCTTCCACTCAACTTCAGGGCGGTAGTTGTGGTCCATCGCAAATCTCAAAAGGTCTGTACAGAACTCGTCCATGTCTTCCTCATAGACAAAAGGAGACATGATGTATAGAAGGTATTCATGAATGGTGTCCAGTTTTTTCTTCTGGCTTTCTGCCTGACTCTGATAAAAGTCATCAATACCTTGCTGGTAGGTTGCGCTGGCATGGTTGTCTTTTGCGAGTACTTCAGTATCTTCCGCACATACATCTTCTACAATCTCAGTCTCGTTTATCTCTTCAGAGGTTTCCACTTCGCAAATGGTATCAATGTTTTCAGACTTGTTGATAATAGGCATTGCCTCCAAAAGAAAAACTGGTGTTTGCCCATCTTCTTCGTGAGGATTGCTATTCTCCATAGTAACCTTGTCCTTGGTTTTCCTCGTCTGCACCATACCCAAGAAAGCATACTGCACAGCCATGTACATTGACCATAGGATTATTACAATCATCAAGTAGATGATAGATACAGGAACGATGCCATCGGGAAGGATTGAGTCAGCCCACTGGCTTAGTGGAATTGAAAGAAGGAGTACTGCAACTCCCGGCAGTATTCTTGTGGAGATCCATTCGAGCCGGATGGATGCCTCGCTTGAAGTGATTGAAGATGGTGAATCTATTTTCATTGTCTTTATGTGTTATTGTTCGTTATTTCGAAATCGTGCTGCAAAGTTAAGAAGATTTATGCACATGACGTATATCCTTTCCGTCTGTAGGCCAATGATTTATGTTTATTTGTGAATCATACTTGAAGTGAGTATGATTTTCATACTCGGCCTTTTCCTCCTTTTTCGCAGTTGTTTGATTGCTCGACAAAGGTATAACGAAAAATGAGAGCCAATCCTGTTGGTTCCCATTTTCCCATGTTTGTGACCTGAAAATAGCTTCTTTGGTTTCATTTCTCGAAGAAATAGAACCAACAAATAGGTTTATCCCTGCCCGACGACTTTCAGCTGTGGAGTTATCTTTGGCTTCAAGGTGATGCGGTTGACACTCTCACGCTTGCTCTCGTCAGCCATATTCGCATAGATCTGAGTTGTTTCCACGTTCTTGTGACCGAGCATGTGCTGGACGGTGTAGATGCCCGTTCCTGCATCAACCTGCAAGGAGCCGAAAGTATGACGGGCACAATGGAATGTGATGTGCTTGGTGATGCCCGCTGCCTTCACCCAATTCTTTAACGTGGTACCCGTCATCTTGTCCTTAAAGTCAGGGAATACTTTTGCATCGGGGTCGTGTTCTCCATCATAGAAGCCAATGAGTTCAAGAGCCTCTTCGCTGACAGGGTTGTTTACGAGCTGCTGAGTCTTCTGCATACGCACAGTGATATACATGCCTCCGTCACCGTATGGCTGAATCTTTTTCCAAGTCAACGCCTTGACATCGCTCTTTCTGAGTCCAGTCAGACAGGAGAAGAGGAATGCCTTCTTCAATACTGGTTCCTTGCAGTCTGTATTGGCAAGCTTTACGAGTTCCGGCTGTGAGAGGTGTTCCTTCTCCGTTGGGATAGTGTCAATCCTGTCAAGGAAGCCATTGGGATTCTCCTTGATCTTGTGGTCGCGGTAGGCTGTGTGGAGCACGGCGCGGAAGGTTGACCAGTAGCCTGCAATGGTGTTGGTGTGCAGCTTCTGCTTTTTGTGGATGGTCTGTGGAGCGGTATAAAGGTACTCCTTGAACTTGTTGCACAGGTCAACGTCTATCTCTCCGAGGGAGCATTTCCCTTCGCAGAAGGCTTCGAAATGCTTATAGACGTTCTGCCACTTGGTGTTTCTGGCATCGGCCTTCTTCTTGAACCATGCGAGGAAGTTGCCTTTCTCCTTTTCTCGGTCAAAGAAGTCATAGCGTTCATTCACGATGCTCTCATAGCGTCGGCAGCGCAGTGCTTCGGCTTTCTCTGTCATGCGCTCGTTGTAATCACGCTCGCGCTGGTTTTTGGGCTTGGCAAAGATGTAGATGCCAAGTGACTCATGTCGCTGTACCTTCATGGTTGACTCATCCCTGTAGCCGGGATAGTAGTCAAGGTAGAAGCTCAGTTGCGTACCTTTCTTTATCTTACGCGTACGCAAGGTTACGGTCTTACAAATGTTACTCATACTTGTATGAAATTTGTTTTGTTAATAATCGAAGGCTATGCGTCTCATAGCAGGTGCAAAATAACTGCGTGATGGAAGAGTGACCAACTTACCCTTTCATAACTCATGGATAATTGTACTTTCACGCAGTTGATGCCTATTATTGGGCGTTATTGAAGCCTGTAGGCCCCGAATTGCGCCAGTCTGCTTGTCATTATTCGGTCTAATTCCTCCTTGACGATGAGGTTCTGCACTCCGACTTTCACCTTCGTGAGGTTGTTAGTTTTGACGATAACACAGATATTGCTCTTGGTCATGCCGTATTTCTCGGCAGCTTCGGCTGTGGTGTAATAAGCATTACTAGCCTTCAAATCAGGATGATATATCTCATCCAGATGTATCTTTGAATAATAGGTCTTGCCATATTCTCGCTTGGTGGGAATATGGCGGCGATAGGCTTGGGTACGCAGGGATTCCTTGGTGGTGGAATATAGGAATTCTGCCTCATCCGTTGTGAGCCATTCTGTCAGGGCTTCAATCTCGGCAGTAACTCCGAAAAGCGCATCCATGTGCTTTCGGCTATAATAGTTCTTGCCAGCAATCTTGCAAATGGGTATGTTGTTCCTCTTAGCTGATACATAGAGCCAAGACTTCTTAACCTTGTAGATGCGCATAACATCCTCGCCAGAGATATATTCAAGTGGTTCGGCAAACTTCATTCCTGTTTCTGGTATGTGGTTGTTGACTTTTCTCGACGAAAGGGAAGAAGAAGTTTTGCACGGCTTGTTTGTTGGAGTGCCTGGCAATACTCTATGATAAGGATTACCTGCAAGCATCTTCTCAATGTCTGCCTTGCGAACAAATGCCATTCGGTTGCTGATTCGGGATGCAGGAAGTTTACCCTCGTTTACCAACTTGTAAACGTACTGACGGGAGCATCCCATGAGGATGGCAGCCTTGGAGAATGTGAGATACTCCTGGCTGGCGATGTCTATAACTGGCTGGACTGCCTTCAAAAAGTCCTGTTGCCTCTTCTTGCGCTGAGCCTTTGCCGCCTCGGCACAATGTTCCGAACAATACCTCTGCGAACCACTATTACAAGTGAACTCCTTACCGCAGAAGGCGCATTTTCTTGTCTTTATCATTTGACTCCTTTTTATGTGGTTTTACAATCAATTTCATGCAAACCGCCACGGAGTGAACTTTCGTCAATCATTGACACCCATTGTCAACTCATTCCACGATGTCACGTTCTTCAAATGAGGTCACTTCCTTGCTCTTTTCCCTCTCGTTCTTCTGTCAACTGTTGTACACTCTTGTCAACCTTTGTCAACCCTGTCCACGAGATGGCAAAATAAAAGACCTCAAAATTCTCCGCGGTAGAAATGCGTTGCAAAGGTAAGCGGATTTTTGAGAACCACCAAAAAGCAAGTCTGAAGTGTTAAAATCTAAAAGTGTTTGGTATACAGAGATTTATCTCTATGTGTTTTTCGTTGTTTGTGGTTGTTTAGAGGTCTCTAAATACAGCGATAGAATGCACGTTCTCCTATAGATGTGACGCTATTGGGAATGGTCAAAGAAGTCAAACCACTGCACAGCGAGAATGCACATTCTCCTATAGATGTGACGCTATTACCAAAGGTCACTGAAGTCAAGTTGGGACAATAGTAGAAAGCCCATTCTCCAATGCTTTTAATACTGTTTGAGATGTTTAGGGAGGTTAAAGAAGTACAATCATAGAAAGCGCGCCTGCCAATTTTTAACACCTTATAGGTATCACCTCCATACGTGATTCGGTCAACAATGTTGGCTACTCCCTTAAAACCAGACTGGTCATATCCTGATACAATAAGGTGACCCTCTTCAATGGTGTATTTAATATAGTCAAGATAGAAATTCTTTTCATCGATGACGGAGAAGGTACTTCTATTGGAAGTGGTGCCATCCTCATTTATCACTACAGTGACAATGGGACTACCCCCTCCTCCATCATTTCCATGATTACCATCCGTGACATCATCATCTTTACTACAGGATATTATTATGAGCATCGCCATCATTACAAGGCTCATGATTGTAATCTTTTTCATTTTTATCGCTATTTTTTTAATTTTACAAACACAAAAGTACAACATTTTTTATTTATCCCCAACTTTTTGAGTGAAAAATGGGCTTGCAGCCACAAGAGGATCGCCACTATACCCATGAATGTATGCTTATAAAAGCTTACCTTATGATTACTTCACTAAAACCTTTAGCTTGCAGCCACAACAGGAACTGCTGGCTCCATGCTTCGGTGGTGGTGATGGTGGTGACAGGTTTGGCGAGAGGAAGGTCATAGGTCTGCTGTGCCCAAGTAGTCAAATTACAGAACAGAAAGAGGATAAAAGAATAGGTTTTACGTATCATAAAGTTCTTTTCTTTTGAAATTTATACAAAGATAGACAAAAATTAGGAATTAGGAGCCAGGAGTTAGTTTTTTTTCGTATCTTTGTACTATCTTCAATAGAATATGATATGAAAGCAATTAGCACGACAAAGGCGCCTGGGGCGATAGGCCCCTACAGTCAGGCCATTCAGGCAGGAGAGTTTATTTACACTTCGGGACAGTTGGGCCTTAACCCTGCCACGGGTGCGTTCCCCGAAGGAGGAGTGAAAGAACAGACACAACAGGCACTCTGCAATGTGAAAGCCATTCTGGAAGAGGCTGGGGTGTCGATGACAAACGTGGTGAAGACCACGGTGTTCATGGCAGACATGAACGACTTTGCCGAGATGAACAGCGTGTATGCCGAGTTCTTCACAGAACCCTACCCTGCCCGTTCGGCTGTAGCAGTGAAAACTTTGCCAAAGAATGCTTTGGTAGAGATTGAAGTGGTGGCAGGTAAAAAATGAAAAAATGAGAGAATGAAAAAATGAAAATGACCATACGGGATGTTGGCAACTTTCATTTTTCATTCTCTCATTTTTTCATTTTTATATCACTCAAATTTCGGATATATTTTTACAACGGATTGCACGGATTATACGGATTTTTC
>SAMEA3663283__coassemble_988_pt1 | contig 22935 bp, 22 predicted proteins | sample SAMEA3663283__metabat2_high_PE_026 | metagenome-assembled genome bin SAMEA3663283 (sample SAMEA3663283) | pig gut metagenome | biome: pig gut; feature: pig-associated habitat; material: faeces | place: China | collected 2013 | reverse complement strand
AAATTAAATGCTGAAAAAATGTTAAACATCCACATTTTTCCTCCTTTTTGTTTTGAAGTTACAATTAAAACATATTACCTTTGCAGTGTATTACTTATGTGGTACACTAATAAACACGAATTCCATGCAGAAGTCACCTCACCAATGTCTGGCAGAAAACGCTATCGGCTTTCATCCGTCATCAGCCCCAAGCAGGCTTTCAGCACCTCCAAATCGACATGCCCCACGTCGATTGACCGACGTGCCCCACGTCGGCAAACCGATGTGCCCCACGTCGGTTTAGAGGTAGTGGAAGGAGGGAAATGTTTCCTGGCTTAATCAGGCTAAGCAATCACACATATATATAAATATAAATAAAAGAACTATGTTACAGATTCAAAACGTCACCTATGGCTACAATGCCATGCACAATGTACTGGAAAACTTCTCTCTCCAGTATGACGAACCCGGCATCTACGGATTGTTGGGCAAGAACGGAACGGGCAAATCCACCCTACTCTACCTCATCATGGGGTTGCTGCGCCCCAAACAGGGAGAAATCACTTTCAATGGTGTGAACACTCAAAATCGTCTGCCCGAGACTCTTCAGGAGATGTTCATCGTACCTGAAGAGTACAACCTTCCCTCCATTCCCCTGCCTGCCTACTTGAAGGTATTGCGCCCTTTCTATCCCAACTTCGACGAGCAATTGATGGTGAAACTCTTGGAAATGTTTGACATGCTCCATGTGAATGGTGCCACACTCGACGAGAACGGCATTCCCAAGATTAACCTCGGTGCCCTATCTATGGGTCAGAAGAAAAAGGTGTATATGTGCATTGCACTCGCTGCACGCACCAAACTTTTGCTAATGGACGAACCCACTAACGGCCTCGACATTCCCAGCAAGAGCCAGTTCCGCAAGGTAGTGGCTCATGGCATGAGAGATGATCAGATTGTTGTCATTTCCACTCATCAAGTACGAGATGTGGAAACATTGCTCGACCATGTGACCATCATCGAACAGAACGCTGTGCTGCTCAACGAGAGAATGAATATGGAAGAGCCCGTCAACCTGGAAGAATTATTCATCGATGCGCTCAACCAGGCATCCATAACTCAACAATGATTTGCCGTGACAACGAGACAACGTAACAGCACACAACCATTCATCACACTAAAAAATTGACTCATTATGAATTTCAATAAAGAAAGATTTGCGAACTTCGCAAAATATGACCTGACCATCAACAAGGCGTTCTATCGGAACATAGCACTTGCTACCATAGCAGGAGCCATCAGCGTTGCCCTCATCGGTTTCATGGCACGTTACAGCATCTACACCAACATGCAGTACGACTCTATGAGCGACATATACAGAGACGTTGATCCCTACACTTTCGAAGGTTACAATTGGGTGTACTTCACAGCAGCCTACGAAATAGGTTTCTTGTTCATCATGATGCAAATTTTTGCTGGGTGCTGGGCACATAACCTGCGCAACAAACAGGGACGCATCACCGAACTCACCCTCCCCTCCACCAATCTGGAGAAGTTCACTTGGCATGCTCTGCTCATGATCGTGGGCGGCTTCATTGCCTGCACCGTTTCCCTGCTCATAGCCGACGGACTCAATGCCTTACTCACCCTCATCACCTATGGTGCTGAAGACGGCATCGCATCACTCTCAGCAGCCATCGGCGACATCTACACCGTAAGAGGTTTCATTGAGAATGTCATCCTGCGTTCAACTCCCTTTGGCGTTGGCCTTCACGATAATTCTCCAGCTGTGAGGGCCTATCAAGCGATGACCTTCATGATTGTATGTGGCTCCATCAGTCAGGTTTTCGTCTATTTCTTGGGCAATGCGTTGAAATATAAGTACAACATCATCCTCACCTACATTTGTCTCCAAGTGATTAGCACCATTCTGAGCATCCTGTTCTTTATTGGCAGTGCCACCCTGTCCAGCATACCTACCTTCATGGAACTGAGTGCTGACACAACAGAAACAGATCCTGTGAACATTGTGACCCTATGGGGCTATATCCTCGGAGGTTTCGCTCTGATTCTTGCCTTCGGGTTCATTTGGTGGAGCTATAATCGCTACACAAAAGCACAAATTACCTCTCCTTTTAATAAATAATGTGAAAATTATGCGATTCAAAGATAATAAAGCCATATATTTGCAAATCGCAGACCTCATCTGCGATGAAATCTTGCAGCAGAAACTGCTGGAAGACGAGCGCATCCCGAGTGTTCGGGAATACGCTGCCATCGTGGAGGTGAACGCCAACACCTGTGCCCGTGCCTACGACTGGCTACAAGGACAAGGCATCATCTACACAAAACGTGGACTGGGCTATTTCGTCTGTGCAGGGGCCAAAGACGCCATCCGCCAGATGAAGCGCCAAGAGTTCATGACCGACACCCTGCCAGAAGTGGCACGCCAAATGGTGAATCTCGGCATCACCATGGAAGAGTTAAGTAACGGAATCATCAAACATCAAATGAAGCAATAAAACAATGAACATCAAGCATTTTTGTTTTGCATTGGGATTGAGCGTCACCCTGTTCGACATGACCTCATGCAACTTCAGCCCTGAAACCAAAGAACAAATCGCACGAAAGGCTGCGGGCAAAGACTACTTCCGCGACAGTGAGAAATGGGGTAAAGTCGTAACCCAAACCATCGGACTCGACGCTTTTGCCCATATCGTGATGGATGGCAATGCCGACATCGACTTGCGTCAAGGTGAAGAATTTGAAGTTGAGGTCACCGGCAACGAAAATGCCATTGAAGCCAACGACATCAAGGTAGAGAAAGCAGAGAAGGGAAGCGACAACACCCTTCATGTCATCGCCAAGAATGCCTCTCGCAGCTTACCCAGTATCAAACTCAAAATCATCGTACCCGACCTCCGTAGCGTGAAGGTGAACGGGGATGGCGATTTGGAAATCAAAGGTGACGATTTCTTCACGGGTGACCTCGACATCGAAATCAATGGAGATGGCGACTTCGAAGCACCCCATGTAGATTGCGCCAAACTCAACATTATCATCAATGGCGATGGCGATGTGGTCACAAAGAAATTCAACTGCGAAGATGCCATCATACAGATGAACGGCAATGGCGACATCACCTCTGACCTCAAAGCCAACAACATCGATCTGCAATTGAACAGCGATGGCGAAGCCAATTTGGATGTAAAGTGTGACAATCTCAAAGTCAGCGCTGGCGGCAACGGCGAAGTGAAACTGAAGGGCAAATGCAAGAACTTCACCAAACGTAGTTTAGGCAAAGCCAGCCTCGACTCCCGCAGACTTCTGGTGAGCGGAAACATCAAGATTCAATAAAACCTCTCCGTCAAAACGGACTCGCTAAAGGCTGTCATTGAACAACAACTCCCAGAGAAATCCGATAGTATTTAAGTTATGATGATTCAACTGAAAGGACTCCACAAGGATGCGCTGGAGAACGTCGCCCTGCCCCTCTTCTATCAAGGTGTGAGCCGCCGCAAGCGCAACACCATTGCGATGGAATACCTTGACAAGGTGGGACTGCGCGACTGGGCACACCACCTGCCCAACGAGATGTCGGGTGGTCAAAAAAACAGCGTGTCGCCATCGCTCGTGCCCTCATCACACACCCTAAAATCATCCTTGCCGACGAACCGACAGGAGCCCTCGACAGCAAGACCACCGTCGAAGTGATGGAACTGCTGAAAGAACGCCTTTTCGCATATTTATCTGTCCTTGCCACTTGCGATACCTAAAAGTTCAGGCTCAAGGCTTAGGGGTAGCGGTTACTATAGATTGCCGCGGCGTCATCCCCGTCAGTTTCCGAAAGGCCCGACGGAAAGTAGAAATAGAGGCAAAACCACTTTGGGCGGCAATATAGTCCAAGGTGTACTCTGGATGTTCTCTGAGCAGGGGAACACTGACTTTCTCTATCCTCACCTGATTGATGTAGTCGTAGAAAGTCTGCTGGCGCACATGGCTCAGATAGTTGCTCACGTAGGTGCGGTTGGTCTTCAGTTCCAAGGCGATGTCGGCCAGCGTGAGGTCTTGCTTGAGATAGAGTTTCTCCTCTTCTACAACACGTCCCAATTCGGTAATTGTAAAGAACTGGCTACCGTCACTATGGGCGACAAGGTGAAGAAGATAGGTGCGGGGGCATTCTCTGGATGCAGCAGCCTGGAAGACATGACCATCTCTCCCAACATTGAGGAGATTGGCAAGAATGCCTTTGCCTCCGTCTATTACTATGGCACGGTGATGAGCGACATCCCCTGGGTTGCCAAACTGCCTAACGAGGGCGGTGTGCTGTATATCAGCAAGGTGGCGTATAAGCACCTCGACGGCACTGACCTCAACATCAAGGAGGGCACCGTGTCGCTGGCTGAAAGCTTCATCAATACCAGCAAGGGCATCAACAGCATTACCCTACCCTCCACACTTCGCATTTTGGGCAAGGAGAGTTTGAAAAATGCTGCATTTACCAGCATCGACCTGCCCGAGTCGCTGGAGAAAATTGGCGAAGGAGCCTTTGCGGCCGGTGACGGAAGATACCGATCTGTCAAGCACCATGTTGGGCAACATCTTCGTTACTCTCGATACAGAGGACAGCGGCGATGGCTATAACGCTACTGAGGGGTGCCTCGTTATCAACTCCACCGTGTCAGATGAAGCACTGGCCGTTGTTACAGCCGACGATGCCGACGACCTGACGGTAAACAACCAGTTCAACGGACTCATCTTCGAAGTGCCGACAGGCAAGGGTAACATCGTCATTGACTGCCAGACGCTAGGCCAGAACGCCATCTACGTTAAAATAGGTAGCAATGAGCCGAAGAAAGTGGAGACCGCCACTAAGCAGACGAAGACCATCCCCTACGACGTGGTCGAAACGACACGCATCTACGTCTATGCCGCCAAGTCTGAAACTGGTGCTAATGCCGCACCTTCACGGGCAATTGATGCAAAGTCGCACCGCGCCGCCTATGCCAACGATGACGCCGTGAAAATCTATGGACTAAACATCAACGTGGACGAGAATCTAAGCGGTATCTCCGCTCCCATCACCACAGACAGACCTACAACGGACACATGGTACACCCTTGACGGACGCCGCCTTGGAAGCAAGCCAACCATGAAAGGTGTGTATATCCGAAACGATCGCAAGGTTGTGGTGAGGTAATCTAAAGAGGACATACCTATTTTGTAGTGACCCCGAAAGTCTTTTGTATGGCTTTCGGGGCTCACTGCACTTTGGGACTTCACTTCATAGGCACACCCTCATGATTTTGTACACGCAGTTCAAACTCTTCATATCTGTACTTTGGGGGCAAAAGATTTGCAAAAAAAAATGAAGGATAACTTTTTTCTCCTGAAAGTGCATTTTTTTGTGAAAAATGTTTGTCATTTCAAAGAAAGTGTGTACTTTTGCAGCGATTTAAGACAAAAGGCATGAAGTCATTGTTTAACGCATATTACTATTTTTACTTTTACTTTAGCAACGAGTAAGAGCGGGGTGGTTATGTGCCAAAATCAATCATGCGACAGATACATAGAGAATAACAATATAGCCCCGCTCTGATGAGTGGGGCTTTTACATGATATATATTATATAATATGAGAAGAATTGCGATACAGGGAGAGATTGGCAGTTACCACGATGTGGCGAGCCACTGCTACTTCGAGAATGAGGACATCGAGTTGATTTGCTGCGACACGTTCGAGCAGGTGTTTGACGAGATGAAGCAGGACTCGAGCGTGATTGGCATGGTGGCGATTGAGAACACGATTGCAGGGTCGCTGCTCCACAACTATGAACTGATGCGCGAAAGCGGCATGCAGATTGTGGGCGAGCACAAACTCCGCATCTCGCACAGCATCATGTGTCTCCCCGAAGATGATTGGGAGGACATCACAGAGGTGAACTCGCACCCTGTGGCGCTGATGCAGTGCCGCGACTTCCTGAAGAAACACGCTGGGCTGAAGATTGTGGAGACGGACGACACGGCGGGGTCTGCCAAGAACATCAGCGAGAACGGTCTGAGGGGGCATGCGGCCATCTGCTCGAAGTTTGCCGCCCCACTCTACGGGATGAAGATTTTGGAGGAGGGCATCGAGACGAACAAGCACAATTTCACCCGCTTTCTGGTGCTGACCGACCCGTGGATGGCGGAGGAACTGTGCAAGCCAAGCCAGTCGAACAAGTCGAGCATCGTGTTCAGTTTGCCGCATAGCGAGGGTTCGCTCTCGCAGGTGCTGAGCATCTTCTCGTTCTACAAAATCAACCTGACGAAGATTCAGTCGCTGCCTATCATCGGAAGGGAGTGGGAGTATATGTTCTATATCGACGTGATGTACGACGACTACACACGCTACCGCCAGAGTATCGATGCGGTACGCCCGCTGACGAAGCAACTGAAAGTGTTGGGAGAGTATAAGGAAGGAAAGGAGACCCTCCCCTAACCCTCCCTATGAGGGAGGGATTGATTACCAACGAACATGAGCATTCAACAACAATAACACACAATAATAATACAAGTAGAATCCTCCCCACAAAACATTCTACTCTCCCCCTCACAGGGGGAGCGGGGAGGGGGTCTTTATGATACAACCTGCAGACAGACTCTCGCTTGTGAGCGAGTATTACTTTTCGAGAAAACTGAAGGAAGTGGCAAAACTTAATGCCGAGGGCAAGGACATCATCTCGCTTGCCATCGGGTCGCCCGACATGCCACCCAGTGCAGAGACGATTGACGTGCTCTGCGAGAATGCCAAGAAGACCGATGCCCACGGCTATCAGCCCACGGTGGGAATCCCAGAACTGCGAAAGGCGATGGCTGGATTCTACCAGCGTTGGTATGGGGTGGAACTCAATCCTGCCACTGAGATTCAGCCCCTCATCGGCAGCAAGGAAGGCATCCTGCACGTGACCCTCGCCCTGTGCAACCCTGGCGACAAGGTGTTGGTGCCGAATCCGGGTTACCCCACCTACACATCGCTGAGCAAGATTCTGGGTCAGGAGATTGTGAACTACGACCTCCTGGAGAGCAACGGCTGGCAACCTGACTTTGAGCAGTTGGAGGCAATGGACCTGTCGGGGGTGAAACTCATGTGGACAAACTATCCCAACATGCCCACTGGCGGACGTGCCACCCGCGAACTCTATGAGAAGATTGTAGCGTTCGCCAAGAAGCACAACATCGTGGTGGTGAACGACAACCCCTATTCGTTCATCCTGAACCGCGAGGAGCACCTGAGCATCCTGCAAGTGCCGGGCGCCAAGGAGTGCTGCATCGAGTTCAACTCCATGTCGAAGAGCCACAACATGCCCGGTTGGCGTGTGGGCATGCTGGCAACCAACAGCACCTTTGTACAGTGGATTCTGAAGATTAAGAGCAACATCGACTCGGGCACTTTCCGTCCGCTTCAACTGGCTGCTGCACAGGCATACGAGAATACGGAGGCATGGCACACACACGCCAACATCGAGACGTATGCAACCCGTCGCAAGATTGCCGAGGAAATCATGACCACCCTCGGCTGCACCTTCGACCCGAAGCAGCAGGGAATGTTCCTCTGGGGACGCATCCCTGACACCTATGCCGAAGTGGAAGACCTGACCGAAAAGGTGCTGCACGAAGCCCGCGTGTTCATCACTCCCGGCTTCATCTTCGGCTCGAACGGCAAGCGATACATCCGCATCTCGCTCTGTGCCAAGGACGAGAAAATGGAAGAGGCACTACGAAGAATTAAGAAGGTCTTCTCTTAACCTCCAAAGACCCTCCCCTCACCCTCCCTACAGGGAGGGGGTAGTATCTCTGCCAATGAGGGAACTAATGAACAAGGTAACCACTCCCTCCCTGCAGGGAGGGTGAGGGGCGGGTCTTAGAGGGAGTGGTCACCATCAACTCTTAGCATTCAACATAAATATAAAATAAACATATTAGTAGAATCCTCCCCACAAAACATTCTACTCTCCCCCTCACAGGGGGAGCGGGGAGGGGGTCTTTATGGAACTCGAACTTGAACCCCTAAATTTGCCAAGCGACAACGAACGCCCGTTCGTGATTGCTGGCCCATGCTCCGCCGAGACTGAGGAGCAAGTGATGGAAACTGCACGTGAACTGGCCATGAAAGGCTGTCACAACTTCCGTGCCGGAGTGTGGAAACCACGCACCAAGCCAGGAGGTTTTGAAGGCAATGGCGAGAAGGCACTGCCCTGGATGAAGCAGGTGAAGGAAGAAACCCACATGCTCATCTCGACTGAGGTCGCCACACCTGAACACGTGGAACTGGCACTGAAATACGACATGGACATCCTCTGGATTGGAGCACGCACCACTGCCAACCCCTTTGCCGTGCAGGCATTGGCTGATGCGCTGAAGGGTGTGGATGTGCCTGTGTTCGTGAAAAACCCTGTCAATCCCGACATTGAGTTGTGGATTGGAGCCTTGGAGCGCATCAACCAGGCTGGCGTGAAGCGCATGGGAGCCATCCACCGAGGCTTCTCCTCCTACGAGCAGAAGATTTACCGCAACGCACCCATGTGGCAGATTCCCATCGAACTGCACCGCCGCATACCCAACCTGCCCATCATCTGCGACCCCTCACACATTGGCGGCCGCCGCGAACTCATAGCTCCACTCTGCCAGCAGTCGATGGACCTCGGTTTCGACGGACTGATTGTGGAGGCCCACTGCGACCCCGACAAGGCATGGAGCGATGCCAAGCAGCAGGTGACACCCGAAGTGCTCGACTACATCCTCTCCTTGCTCGTCATCCGCGACGAACACACCACCACCGAGGGATTGGTCAGCCTACGCAAGCAGATTGACGAACTGGACAACCAGATTATGGACATCCTCGCCAAACGTATGCGCGTATGCCGTGAAATTGGCCACTACAAGAAGGAGCACAACATGACGGTGCTGCAAGCCACTCGCTACAACGAGATTCTGTCGAAGCGTGGCGTACAAGGCTCACTCTGCGGCATGGGTCCCGAATTCGTAGCCAAAGTGTTTGAAAGCATCCACGAAGAAAGTGTACGTCAACAAATCGAAATCATCAATAAGTAAAGACCCTCCCCTTAACCTTAACCCTAACTTGTGAGGGGCGGGTCTTGGGGAGAGTGGTCACCACATCAATATCAACAAAAGTAGAATCTCCCCCACCAACATTCTACTCCTCCCCTGCGGGGGAGGCGGGGGAAGGGTCTGTATGAAAATACTGATATTAGGAGCAGGCAAGATGGGGTCGTTCTTTACCGACCTGCTGTCGTTCGACCACGAGGTGGCTGTCTATGACATTGACCCCAAACGACTGAGATTCATGTACAACACCCAGCGGTTCACATCGATGGAAGAGATTGATGCGTTTGAGCCAGAACTGGTCATCAATGCCGTGAGTCTCAAATACACGCTCAAGGTGTTTGACGAAGTGATTCCACATCTGCCCAAGTCGTGCATCCTCAGCGACATATCCTCTGTGAAGACGGGCTTTAAGGAGTACTACGAAAAGAGCGGCTTCCACTACGTGAGCACCCACCCGATGTTCGGTCCCACTTTTGCCAACCTCGGCAAACTGAGTGATGAGAATGCCATCATCATCAACGAAGGTGACTACATGGGACGTTGCTTCTTCAAGGACCTCTATTCTCGTCTCGGCCTCAACATCTTCGAATACACCTTCGAGGAACACGACCAGACCGTGGCCTACTCTCTCTCCATCCCCTTCATCTCCACCTTCGCCTTCGCTGCCGTGATGAAGCACCAAGATGCCCCAGGCACCACCTTCAAGCGTCACATGAAGATTGCCAAGGGAGTGCTCTCCGAAGATGACACCCTGCTGCGCGAAATCCTCTTCAACCCCTACACCAAAGGGCAGGTGGAGCAGATTCGCCGAGAGATGAAAGAAATCATCGAGATCATCGACAACCGCGACGAGGAGCACATGCAACAGTATCTGACGAAGATACGAGGAAATATCAAGTAGCCTCAACAAGAACTGATACAAAAAGGGCATTGCAAATTAGCAATGCCCTTTTTCTTTGGTCTTAAACTCACCACTCAGATGAGCGAGCAAGTCGGGATTGAGGTCAATTGCCTTGCGCATATCATCGAGCGCACCGGTCTTGTCACCTCGTTGCATACGAAGCGTACCACGAAGTTGATAGATGTCGGCATCTTCCGTATGGAGAGCATCAATAAGGGTGTTGAGATCTTTTTCAGCTTCCTCATACTGCTGCATCTGGCAGAGGGTGACGGCACGCTGCTTGTAAGCCTCGGCATCGGAGGGGTTGGCGGCAATGGCCTGAGTGGTTTGAGCAATGATTTCAAATGGGGTCATGGGGAAAATTTACAATTTGACAATTTACAATTCTACTATTGACTATTTAAGGAAACTTCCATTCCCTGTATGACAAGCAACTCCTCCTCTACCATATAACGGATGGCTTCGTCAAGAACAGAGGTCTTAACAGGCAATGCTTTCAGATCTGTTAGTTGATGTTCTTTGCCATCTTGAAGAAAAGAAGTGATGGTTTGGATTGCTTTCTTAACATCTTCATCGTGGGAAATAGGAGTTTTTTTCTTTGCCAGACACACGTCACACTGTCCACAATCATGGCAGCTCTTTTCACCAAAATACTGAAGGAGCATACGACTGCGACAAGTATCGGTGGAAGTGGCATAGTGGGCAATCTCGTCGATGCGCTGCTGAAAGTCCGCCTTACGGTCTTCATACACCATCGGCGGAAGGGTGATGAGTTCGGTGTCAACACGGGCTACAGCGTAACCCACCGTCGGTGTCTTACGATGAGGAATGAAATCTATGATGCGGTGATGATGCAAGTCTTTCAGTATCTGATAGACACGCTCAACCGACAACCCTGTAAGGTGGGACAGGTTGGTTTCTTCAATATAGACAAAGTTAGCGAACACGCCTGGATAGGTGCGCAGAATGGTCTGAATGACGAGGTCACTTTCCTCGTCGGTCTCATAGATACGATATAGTTCCTCTTTGCGAAGAATAAAGTGAAGCGCCGACTTAAACTCCTGCTCCTCATGATATTCAAGATAACCCGCATTGTTGAGCAATTGAAGGGCAGCGTTGGTCTGTACAGGGAACTGATGAAACCGTCGGCAGAAAGTTTCCATCGGGAAATAGAATGTGCGTCCCAAAGCCTCACCCACACCCACTTGCAGAAAGTAAGCCACATTCTCGTAGGTTTGCTTCACATAATCGAGGTCGGGGTATGTCTCTGGCACTCGTCGGTTGAGCGTCTTGAGATCTTGATGGTTGTAGAGCAGCACAGCGTAGGAAGTCTTGCCATCACGTCCTGCCCGTCCTGCTTCCTGAAAGTATGCTTCAAGCGAATCGGGCATGTTGAAATGGATGACCAGCCGCACGTCGGGCTTGTCGATGCCCATGCCAAACGCATTTGTCGCCACCATCACACGCACTCGGTTCTTCGTCCAGTTGATTTGCCGATAATCCTTCTCCGCATCGGTCAAACCTGCATGATAGTTACTTGCTGTGATGCCATTCTCTTCCAAAAACCGTGCCACTTCAACCGTCTGCTGACGAGTACGCGTATAGACGATGGCACTGCCATTGGGCACTCCCTGCAAGATATGCAGTATCTCCCCTGCCCTGTCCTCCGTTTCACGCACCACATAGATAAGATTCTTGCGCTCAAAACTCATGGAAAAGACGTTCTTCTCCTTAAATCCAAGCCGTTCCTGTATATCATCCACCACTTTAGGTGTGGCAGTTGCCGTCAATGCCAAGACGGGGACATTCCCATTGGGCAAGAAATTCCGCATCTTTGCGATTTGCAGATACGAAGGACGGAAATCGTAGCCCCACTGTGAAATACAATGCGCCTCATCCACCACAATCATGCTCACTTGACGCATACGCGCCAGTTTTGCCAGAAAGATTTCAGTAGAAAGGCGTTCGGGAGAGACATACAACAATTTGTAACCACCCAAAACTGCATTGTCGAGCACTCTGACGATGTCTTCCCTCATCATGCCCGAATAGACTGCCTCCGCTTTGATGCCACGATTCTTCAACTGCTGCACCTGGTCCTTCATTAAGGAAATGAGCGGTGTGACCACAATGCACACCCCATCACGCATCAGTGCCGGCACTTGAAAACAAATGCTTTTGCCGCCACCCGTTGGCATCAACCCCAACGTATCATGCCCATTGAGAACACTCTCAATGATATCACTCTGGATGCCACGAAAAGAGTCATAGCCCCAGTATTCCTTCAGTATGTCAAGAGGCTTCAATTCTTCAGTCTTTCAAATGTTCAATCCTTCAGCACTTCCTCATGCGTCCTGATGTCCTCTATCTGGAGTTGCACCTCGCCATGCTTGCGAGTGTTCTCCTCCACACTATACACAATGTCAAACGCTTGCTTCGTCTTGATGTAACGCGCTTGCGAACTCTGTCCGAAGGCAATGCCATTCATCACATTGTTCGACTTGCTATCCACCAACTCCAACTTGATGTGTTCCTGTTGGCGACCGACCACCTTGCTGGTGCCATAGTCAAACACATTCTTTGTACAGAACATCGGCTTGGGGTTATCAGGACCATAAGGACGCATGCGCTTGAGGTCGTTGAAGAATTTCGGAGTGATGTCCTTGAAGTTGATGACAGCATGGATGTCCAGATTCGGGCGCGTTTGTTCGGGGTCAATGTTCTCATGCACATACGCCTCGAAACGCCGGCTGAACTCAGCCACGTTCTCCACCTTCATCGACAAGCCTGCCGCATACGTATGCCCACCAAAGTTGTCAAGCAAATCCTCACAACTTTGGATGGCTTTATAAACATCAAAACCGCTCACACTACGCGCACTGCCCGTCACGATGTCGCCATCGAGCGTGAGCACCACCGCAGGACGGAAAAACTCCTCTGTGAGACGTGAAGCCACGATGCCAATGACACCCTTGTGCCAGTCAGCATTATAAATCACAATGGCACTCTTGTCCTCCATCTGGGGCAAGTGCGCCACCACCTGACTCGCTTCCTCCGTCATGCGCTTGTCCAGTTCCTTGCGCTCCTCATTATACTGGTTGATGGTCTGCGCCATCTTCAATGCCTTGTCATAATCACGTTCCACCAGCAAATCCACCGATTCCTTGCCGTTCTGGATACGTCCACTCGCATTGATGCGCGGACCAATCTTGAAAATGATGTCACTCATCGTCAAGTCCTTACCCGTCAATCCACACACCTCCAGCACCGCCTTCACACCCACGCTGGCATTGTTGTTCAACTGCTTCAATCCGTGATAAGCCAAGATGCGATTCTCGCCCATGATGGGCACGATGTCACTCGCAATGCTGATGGCACAGAGGTCGAGCAGCGGAATCAACCGACTGAACGGAATGCCGTTGCTGATAGCAAAAGCCTGCATGAACTTGAAGCCCACGCCGCAACCAGACAAATCAAGATAAGGATATGTATTGTCCAACCGCTTGGCATTCAATATCGCCACAGCAGGAGGCAACACCTCGTCGGGCACATGATGGTCACAAATGATGAAATCGATGCCCTTGTCCTTGGCATACTGAATTTCATCAATCGCCTTAATGCCACAATCCAACACAATCACCAGTTTCACACCCTGGCTTGCCGCATAATCCACTCCCTTCATCGAAACGCCATACCCCTCCTCACTGCGGTCGGGTATGTAACATTCCACATTGGAGTAGAACTGCGTGATACACCTATAAACCAAAGCCACAGCCGTACAGCCATCCACATCGTAGTCACCATATATCATGATGCGCTCACGTTGCCCCATCGCTTCGTTCAATCGCTCCACCGCCCTGTCCATATCCTTCATCAGATAAGGGTCGTGCAGATCCAACAACTGCGGATGGAAATATTTCTTTGCCTGTTCAGCCGTGCGTATGCCGCGCGCCACAAGCATCTGTGCAATGGCAGGGGTCACTCTGACCTCTTCAGCCAGCCCCTCGGCACACGCCTCGTTTTCGGTTGTAGGTGGTTCGTAGTTCCATCTAAAATTCATTTTATGTTGTCATTTTTTATCGTCTAATCTCACATCAACACCACCCATCAACGCTCCTCCCCTCCACTTTTTCAGCCCTCCTCTTCACCACTATTTCACTCTCCCCTCTTTTCATTCCCCCATTCCTTCACACTCTCATTTTTCCGCCCCGCATTCTCTCATTTTCTTCTCATCAGCACCTTCTCCCGCAATTTACGATGTAAAATTAAGAATAAAAAATGACATACGCACCATTTCCGTCCAAAGTTTTTTGTTTTTTATGCCTTTTTGCCTGTTTTGATTGATATAAATCAAGAAAAATCAAAAAAAACTCGTTTTTTTATTTTTTTTCTTGACAGTGACGAAAAAACCCTCTATCTTTGCAACGTGTTTTTCATAGTATTAGATTTAAGGTTAACAAAGGTTCGGGTTGCAGCGGCAACCCATTTTTTTTGCCCTTAAGTCAAATGCGCTGTTAAACACTCATATATCCCTGCTCAAACACCCACGGATAGGGGAAACGCGACTCTTTGCGGGCAAAGGCAACGATGATGAATCGTTCATCTATTGATTTCACCACACCTTTGCCGAAAGACTTGTGGGTGACGGTGTCGCCTACTTGAAGATGTGTCCATGCAGCAGAGCCTTCAGACCCGCCCCTCACCCTCCCTACAGGGAGGGAGTGGTTACCTTGCTCGTTTGTTTCCGCATTCGTCACAACATTATCTTCCTCTTTGCCTGAGATTCTACCCCCTCCCTGTAGGGAGGGTGAGGGGAAGGTCTGTGATGAGGGGAGGGTCTGAAGGGTCTGGAGAGTATTTTTTTCTATTGTCGTGTCCCATCCACCAATCACAGTTCCCTTGTGCATGTCGATGCCCGTGTAGTTGAGGCTGCTGTCTTCATATCGCTTGAACTTATACACCGCATCGTTCATCAGTTCGCTGTTGAACACATTCAGGCTCACCAGCAGGTCGAAGTCGCTGATGCTCAGCCCCGTCACCTTGCGGAACAGTTCGGGCTCCAAGTTCACAATCACATCTTTGAGCGAATACTCGCGGAAATCCGTCAAGTACATGAACACGGGGATGCGTGTGGCAAACTTGATGAGTTTCTGCTGAATCTCCTTGCGTTTGCTCTTATACTCCTTCTCCGCTTCCGTCAGTTCCTTCTTCTGCTTCGGCGTGAGGTTCTCGCCCTGTTCGCGCTTCGTCTTCTTCACCTGTTCACTCTTGTTGATGATGGTCTCAATGTCCTGATTCAGCGAACGGAAACCCTCAATGTTCATCAGCGCCTTCATTGCTTCAGGCGAGTTCATCAACCGGCTCAGCGTGGTGTTGTCCACGTTGACCAGCACCGCACTCTCCCACCTTCGGGCCAGCAGCGTGGCGGTCGTGCCGCTCATCGCCATGTCGAGAATGCCCGCCGCATCAATCTCCTTCATCGAACTGCCGTCATACGCCAGCACAGGCAAGAAGCGAATGAACTCCTCCACCTTCTTCTCGGGGTTCGGCTCGTGCAGGTTCAGTTGGCAACTGTACTCCTCCACCTGTCGCAAGGCGCGGTTGGGCGCAAAGTCGAACACATAGCAGTAAGGCTTCAAGATGACCTCTTTGCCCCATTCGTCGCGTGTGGTCCAGGGCGACTGCACCCGAAACGCCGCCTGAAAGTACGTTTCGGGCGAACGGGCATTGCGCAGCATCAAGATGCCCGTCCAGGGCCGCACCGTCACACCCGTGGAGAGTTTGCCGCACGAGAGCGTGATGGTCTTCGTCTGCCGTGGGTCGCCCTCCGCCTGCATCGCCTCATAGACAGGCACCACCGCTTCGGCACCCATCCCTGCCTCGTTGCCAGCCGCCACCACCACTTCGTAGTCGTGATAGAAGCGGTTAATGGGCTTTGCCATCAGGCGTTCCATCGCCTTGCAGGCTGCCACCGAGGGCAGAAACCAGTAGGTGTGTTGCAGATAGCCGTGCAGACGCACATCGCTGAAAGGCATGGGCGGCCGTTCCTTTCCCTGCTTCAGTTCGGTGATGATGTTCTCCTTGTAGGCCCCTCGGATAAGGTCGAGCCACTTCTGCACATGCTCCTCATGCACGAAGCCCCGTTCGTCGGCACGAAAAAACTCATTCAGGTCGAACTCGTCAAACTCCCCTTGGTCAGCCACCTCCTTAATGCTGTCGGGCAGTTGGTAGGTCATCATCACCATCTTGGGCAGCGACTTGTAGGGGTTCGGTTTCCCCTTCGTTTCGGGGTTGGTGTCCCACTCCTCCTTCGCCCGTTGCTCGTCCGAGTAGGTCCAGTTGTAGATTTGCTCCTCGATGAACTCGCCCGTGCTGATGGCCCGAAAGGGCGTGCCCGACAGGTAGAGGTAGGCACGGGGGGTGAGCGGCATCAGTTCCTCGTCGTAGAGTTCACGGCTGTCCAGTTCCTTGCGGTCGGCAGCATCCTCCGCCATCAGTTCGCCCATCTCCACCGCACGAGCCAGTTGCTCCACGTCCTGCTTGTTGTAGAAGTCCTTGGCATGCTTGCCCCATGCGCCATAGTGATACTCGTCCAGCACGATGCAGTCCCACTCCACCTCCTGAATCCACTCGTTGGTCGCCTTGATGCCACCAGCCGCATTGCGTCCCAGCACATCCTGAAAGGAAGCAAAGCACACGAAGGGCTTTCGTTCGTTCACCCGATTGAACTGCGCATTCTCCCCTTTCTCGCAGAACTGCCAGCCCTCAAAGTCCCGATGCGTCAGCAGATCCTCCTTCCATGCTGTCTTCACCGCCGGCTTGAAGGTGAGCACCAAGAGCCGCCTCCAGCCCATGCGCAGCGCCAACTGATAGGTGGTGAAGGTCTTGCCGAAACGCATCTTGGCGTTCCAGAGGAAGTGCGGAATCAGTTGGGGCGACCCCGCCTTTCCTGTCCGTCCAGCAGCCTGTTCCTCCCGATAGAAAGACTCGAAGTACTCAGCCGTTTTCTTCACAGCCGCCCGTTGTTCGGGGCGCATGGCAAAAGTTTCCGTGCGCTCCAGCATCGTCTCGTTCCCAGCCTTCACCGCCTTGATGGCACGTTCCACATCGCGGACGGAGCAGCGGAACCACTCGCCCTCGGGGTTGTAGAAACCAGCCCCACGCAGCACCCGATGCACCGCATGGTCGTCGAACGAAGTGCCGTCCGCCTTCATGGCAGAGCGCACCAACACGATTTTGTATTTCAGATGAGCCGTTCTGCACTGCTCCGCCACCCGCTCCTCAGCGGTGCGCACAGTGTAGCCCACCTTCAGCAGCCCGCGATGCGACGGCACCTCGGGCAGTTCGTAAGCATAGATGGAAGGTTGCCCCTCCACTCTGGCTTGTAGTAGTTCTGTAGTTGCCATAAGCAGTTTTGTTTATGGCACGAACTCTGAAAAAAAGGGGAAAACTTTTAGAGCACGGCAGCGCAGACCTTACGTATATTCAGCAAACGAGAACGTAATGTTGGCTTCTGTTTCGCAAAGGCCATATTGTAACGGTTCTGCATGTTGATGAGCAGTTCGGGCGAGATGCCCAACGCCGCTTCCACCATCAAGGCAAAATCCGTTGAAACAGGACGTTTCCCATTCAGAATCTCATTCAGTTGCGTGTAAGGAACTCCCAACAATTCTGCAAATCTCTTCTGCGAGATGCCTCTGCTTTCAATCTCTTCTTTCAGCACATCACCCGGATGTGTCGGTAGTCTCTTGATAGTTTCCATTGTTGTGCTCCTTTCTATTGATAGTGATTCGTAATATCTGTCACGGTGCAGATGCTGACCAACGTCTCTTCGCCTTCGACTCTGATCTTAAATTCCAACCTATAGTGATAATCTATACGGATAGAGTAATAGCCATTGTCGAGTGCCTCGAAGTTCAACGAATTAAAGACAAACAAGTCCTCCATGCGTGTGGCTGCCATCAACGTATCTATTCTTTTCTGATATTTTTGTACCACCGGCTTTTGGAATCTGTACTTTTTGTTCTTGCAGACACCAGACTCGTAGAGTTCTCGTAAATAGTCCTTTTCGTATTCTATGACCATTGCACTTTATTTTGAGTGCAAAATTACGAAAACTTTTTGTATTCACAAAAAAAGTGAACTTTTTTATTGTTTTTCTTGACAGTGACGAAAAAACCCTCTATCTTTGCAACGTGTTTTTCATAGTATTAGATTTAAGGTTAACAAAGGTTCGGGTTGCAGCGGCAACCCATTTTTTTTGCCCTTAAGTTTAGTGCCCCGAAAAAACACTTTCTCCACACACTATTTGGGTTCTTATTATTAGAGGCAGCCGGTCTTATGGGCTGGGGCAAGAGGCATCAGCACAATACCTTTTATACATATTCTGCACAATAGCCTTCATTCTATTTCTCAAAGACTCGGGTTGGAGGACTTCAAAATCTTCGCGATGCGAGAGAAGTTCCTGCTCAAAGTCATAAGTTGGCTTCAAGTCATATTCAAAAATGGAGTGTTCAGGTGTCGTGACTGTTTCACGTTGGGATGAATGAAGAGGCAGGGAACGCAAGTATTTCACTTGAGGGCTTGCCACCTTAATCACAATATGCTCACAGGGCACACCTTCTTCGATGATGATGCCAAAGGAATCACTATAATACTCGTTGATGTCAAAGTCCTTAGGATATTTGAATGTTTTCTCTTCTATTGTTAATGTGCTGATACGATCAGTAGCAAAAATAAGAGTCCTTTCATCATCCAATGGCTTACCCACAATGTACCAACGTTGACGAAACAGTTTGAGTGCATAAGGCATGAGCGTGTGTTGTGTTGGTGTATCCCTATCGAAACTCTGATAAACAAACGAAATAACTTTATTCTCTCGCAGAGCCTGAATGATGTTGGGTAGGAAAGGCTCGCTTGATGGTATGTGCTCCAAAGCAATACGGCTACCCAAATCTTCTGCTTCACGCACTATTGAACTCACAGCCACACTATTGACAAGCCACCGACGCAATTCCCCATTGCGATAGTCATCATCATCCTCCACATGATAGGTGTTATCGTGCTTGTCACAAATGATGTTCAGGTTAAACAGCATTTCAATCTCCTTGCGATGATAGTCAAATGTGCGGCGAGGAATATCTTTTCCATCATACAAATAACAATCCTGCCAGCGCTCATTCAACTCTTTCAATGTGATACGCCCAGCACGATAAATAGTGGTCAACTCCCAAATGTAACGTGCAAACAAATTCTTAGCCATAACCCAATTATTTTCGCAAAAATACGGAAATAAATAAGACTGTGCAACGTTTTTGCCAAAAGATTGTGTATCTTTGCAGCAATAACAAACTAATAAACTTTATATTATGGAAGATGAGAAATTCTTACATTGTTATAAAATGGTATGGGACACGGAATTTGCACCTAATCCTCACCATGGTGTATTAACATTAGCCACATGTAAACCTCGTATCAGGAAATACGCAGAAGTCGGAGATTGGATATCTGGATGGACAGCCGTAAGAGTCCACGATAAAAATAACAAAATACACCCGTTCCCAGATAAAGAAAAACTTATCTATTTGGCTAAAGTGACAAAAAAAATCAAATATAAAGATTATTGGAAGGAATATACAGACAAAAGACCCCACCCACTTGAAGATGTAGAGCCTATATCAAGTACGGATAAAAAAGGGAAAAAAGAATATGATGAGACTCGCTATGATAGTGGAGATAATATCTATGAACCAGACAAAGACAATAAAGATCAATTTATACAGAAAAGAAACGGTGGGGGACATGGTAACAGAGACAAGGAACATGATTTAAAAGGAGAATATATCTTAATCTGCGAAGAATTCTATTATTTCGGTGTCAACCATGCGTGTGAAATACCAGACCAAATATCTCCTCGTCCAATTCCTCGTTGGAAAAAAGTAAGTTCCACAGATGATAAAATTGAATCATTTATCAACTTTATCAAAGATCATTATAAATCAGGCATTATAACAAACAATGAAAATAATACTAAGTAGAAAGGGATTCGATTCCGCAAGCGGGAAACAACCTAATCCTATCATGCCTGACGGCACATTGCTTTCTCTGCCTATTCCATCAGAAAAAGATGACAGGGTGACTACCTATTCTTCTCTATCTTGGAATGGGAGAAGCTATTATGACATCATCCATTCATTGAAACCTAAAAGCAAAATAATGGCTAATGATTTTTGTCATTTAGACCCAGACATTAGGAAAGATGTATGTAGCAGACCATCTGAATGGAAACCGGCCTTTGGTCAAGTTGACAGCGCATTAACCCATCTTCGCAATCAGCAAGTTTCCATTGGCGATATATTTCTCTTTTTTGGATGGTTTAAGGCTACCGAAGAAAGGAATGGCACACTTGTATATAAAAAGGGTGCCCCTGATTTGCATATCATATATGGCTATATGCAAATAGGAGTAATCATTAACAAAGAGAAAGACGTACCACAATGGCTGATGAAACATCCTCATGCTTCATATAGGAATGCTTGGAACAAGAATCTGAATGCAATTTTTCTCCCTTCTGACAAATTATCAGTCTTGCCCAACAAAAAGGGGTGTGACACCTTAGATTATAGAGAGAATAGGGTTTTAACTATGCCTAATATGCCAAAAGGACGTTGGAACTTACCTCAATTCTTTAGAAATGCACCCATTTCATATCATCCCAACCCTTGGCGAAGCAATTATTTTCAATCAGCAGGAAGAGGACAAGAGTTTGTCATGGAAGCAACACCTGAAGTTTTAACATGGGCTAAACAAATAATCGAATAAAAAGGCTTCCACTGTGCAACGTTTTTGCCACATCTCACATTACCTTTGCATCATATTCACTAAAACAAGTAGATATGAAAGCAAAGGTAATGTGTTCTAATGCGGATTTCCAAGAGAATGTTGAACAATTCTTGGATGATTTATTAATGGATGTTGATACCGACCACTACTTCGACGAAATCGAAGTAAGGTTCATCAAGAGCGACTGCACATTTGGCTATGCCAGCGTGGGCAACCTGTTCTTTTATCGTGACCTCCTGTTCTTTTGGACGCAGGATGAAAAAGCTGAGCATTATTTGACGTTAGATGACTTCAAATTGACAGGAAGGCTTCAGTGTCTGGAGGTGTTCAAAGACATCAAAATATTCCCTGTCATCTTCGCAGGCTTCTATACGGGCTATCGTGATGACAAGGGGAAGAAAATCTACACGGGTGATGTGGTGAAAGCCACCATGTTTATGGAAGCGGACATCCCTTCGAACGGAGGAATGAGCCGTGCCAAATTAGTCAATGAAAGACCCCATAGCGGCTATACTACCATTGCAGGTGTGAACAGTTTTGGTCATAGAAATGATGATTACTATTATATCCTTGACCAATGCCCTGTCCCCATGCGAAACACAAAGAAGGTAAAAGTCATTGGCAACGTGTTCTATGACTTAGACCCCGACAAACTGACTGTCAACATTGGCGATCATTGTGCCATGTTAGCTTTTCCATACAAAATCAATCTACGTAATCTTCATATAAAGATGGCACATGCGCCCTACTTCATCAGCAAGACATGGCAAGATAAAGCATTGAAATTCTTGAGGGACGAGCCTTGCTACGAAGACCTCCCCATCCATTTGCCTTAAAACTCACTCCAACCTATCGTCCCCCTGAAAAAGCGTTCCACATTCTCCCCTTCCGACAGTTCTTCCAAAACGGGTGTTCCACAGCCTCAAAATCGGTGTGAGTCACACCTATGGTAGTGGTCTGAGTCACACCTATGATAGGGGTGTGACTCAGACCGATTTTGAGGCTGTGGAACAAGGTATCTACCGTGCCTATTCTTCAATCGAAAATCCGATGCTCTCCACCGCCTCTTTCACTGCCTTGTCGTCAATGTCGTCGCCAGTGACGGTGGCGACACCGCTCTGGAGGTCAACGGATACGGACTCCACACCTTTGACGGTGCGGATGACTTTCTCGACGTTGGCACGGCAATGGTTGCAGGTCATGCCCTTGATATGGAAGAAGAAGACCCTCTCCCCCTGCCCCTCCCCCGTAATGGGGAGGGGAGAACCATCCGGGGTGTTTGCTGTTGAGGAACAAGCCGCATCGTGGCAATGGCAATGGCCGTGAGTGCTTGCTGTTGAGGAACAAGCCGCATGGCTCTCCCCATTATGGGGGAGATGTCCGTGAGGACAGAGAGGGTCTGTATGGCAGTGTCCGCAACTGCATGCAGACTTGTGCTGCAACTTCATGCGGAGCACATTGAGCAAGAGGAGAACGAGGATGCCTGTGCAAGTCCACTCGAACCAGCCTGCCACATCGTGACAGCAGGCGTGAGTGCTCATCAGATGGTCGGTGAACCACTCGCGGGGCAGCAGTTGGTCAATCGCCACACCGAAGAGGATGGAACCTGTGATGATGGCGGCGAGATAGAGCAGGAGCGTCTTCTTTCCCAGCACTTTGTTGATGACCAAGATGCTTGCCACATTGCAGGCAGGACCAGCCATGAGCATCACCAAGGCGGCTCCGGGTGTCAAGCCCTTCATCATGAGTGCCACCGCGATAGGGATGCTGCCCGTGGCACAGATATACATAGGCACACTGATGCACAGCACCAAGAGCATACTCAGGGCGGTGTTGTCCTTGAAGATGGCGAAGAACTCATCGGGCACCAAGGCGGTAATCAGTCCCGCCACGATAAGACCCACAACCAACCACTTACCGATGTCCTCCATCATTTCGACAAAGCCGAAGCGGAGAGCAGAGACGACCCTCTCACCTACTCTCCAAGACCCTCCCCTCACCCTCCCTACAGGGAGGGAGTGGTCACCTTGTTCGTTAGTTTCCGCATTACATCCCTCATTGGCAGAGATACTCCTCCCTCCCTGTAGGGAGGGTGAGGGGTGGGTC
>SAMEA3663283__coassemble_895_pt1 | contig 30503 bp, 26 predicted proteins | sample SAMEA3663283__metabat2_high_PE_026 | metagenome-assembled genome bin SAMEA3663283 (sample SAMEA3663283) | pig gut metagenome | biome: pig gut; feature: pig-associated habitat; material: faeces | place: China | collected 2013 | reverse complement strand
ACGTAAGAAGCGAGAATTTTGATGGAAAACAGTTGGGGCGTGTGTGGCAGTGGAACCACAATCCAGATGACAAGATGTGGAGCCTGAAGGGTGGCAAATTGCGCTTGAATTCCATGCCTGCAGAACAGTTGATGTGGGCTCGTAACACGCTCACTCAACGCGTGATAGGTCCTCAAAGCATTGCCACTGTTGAACTGTATGTCAATGGTATGAAAGATGGCGATGCATGTGGACTCGGCAATATCAATGTCCCTTGCTCATGGGTAGGCATTATGAGGGATGACCACACAAAAACATTCCTCCTCCGCTTATGGGATCAGGGCAAAAACGCCCCCCAGCAATCGCCCATTGCCATTCCTGTCAGTTTGCCTAAGGGAAAAATTTGGCTCCGCTGCATTGGTGACTACGACAACGATAAAATGCAGTATGCCTACTCGACCGATGGCACTACATTTCAGACGATAGGTCATGAGATTCCCCTCAGTTATCAACTCATCACCTTCCAAGGTTCACGTCATGCCCTCTTTGCTTTCAACTGGAAGGGCAAGAACGGTGGCTATGCTGAATTTGACAACTTTACGGTGGAGGAGCCCAAGGCCGATCGCAGGTGGAACATCCCTTACGGCAAGACTTTCCGCATCATCAATAAAGCGACAGGTCGTCCTGCAATATGCGACCCTCACGGCATCCTCTACGACACTCATGCTGGCGACAAGAGCCAGCGCACGCAGTTTCAACTCATCGACAAGGGCAATGGGCAGGTAGCATTGAAGTGTGTAGATGGCCGATATATCAAGGTGTATGGCGAAGGATTGGCTGGCGATGTGCGTTTCACCACCAACGAACAGGAAGCCGAGGTATTCCTCTGGCAAGACTATCTTGACCACGACTTCATGCTCTACTCGCTGAAGAACCACCGATACGTCGGCAAGTCACCCACCACGGGTAGCCCCTACTCTATGGACTTTGTAGGTCCCGACCCAGCACGACGAAACGGGGCTGTGCTCCTATGGGAAGATTGCTCTGCAGAGTAACGCTTTTCATGTGTTTTTGAGGCAAACCGAACTCTTTCATACAAAAAAAACTTAAAAAGACAAGCCATTTTTCCATGGTTTGCCTTTTTTTGTCACATTTTTGATTAACTTTGCAAATTGAAAGCAGCCGGACGGTCTGTCGCTGGAGTTGTCCTTCAGGATGACTAAAGAGGAAAGTCCGGGCAGCGCAGGGCATCCCACTTCCTAATGTAGAAGCAGTCCGTAAGGGTTGAGTAATGCAGAAGAAAACAACAACTGCCTTCGGGCAGAAATGGTGAGAAGGTGAGGTAAGAGCTCACCAGCGGCATGGCGACATGTCGGCTGTGCATCTTGGGAGCTGCAAGTTCATGTAAACCACCCGAGAGAGGGTTGCCCGCCCGAGTTGACGAAGGTCTGAGCAGCAATGCGACAGGACCGGGGCTCATGCGGTGGAGGGTAGAACGCTAGAGCCATGAGGTGACTCATGGAGTAGATAAATGACAGACACGCTCTTCGGAGTGTACAGAACCCGGCTTACAGCCCGACTGCTTTCCTTTTTTATTATAAAGTATGTTAAAGTATCATCAATAATATTAAACTTTTCAAGTTTAACGGGTTCTTTAGACTTGGCAACTAACAGACAAACAATGAACAAGAAAAATTTACTGGCCACGCTATCAATCCTGTTGACTAGCACTGCGGCTTGGGGGCAAAAAATCTGGACACTGCAAGAATGTCTCGATTATGCCATCGCCAACAATATTCAGTTGCAACAGAAGCGAATAACAGCGGCCTCTGACCACGAGGATGTCTTGCAGAGTCAATCTGCCCTATTTCCTTCTGTGTCATTCAGCACAAACCAAAACGTATCGTGGCGACCTTTCGCCGAATCGACCATCAACCTCACAAACGGTTCGATGACCACCAGCAGAAACACCGTTTCTTATAACGGCTCCTATGGCATCAACGCTAACTGGACCGTGTGGAATGGTAATCGCAACACAAACACCATCAAGCAGAACAAACTGACTGAGAAAATAGCCGAATTGGGCATCGAGCAGCAGGCAAACACCATTCAAGAGCAAATTGCCCAACTGTACGTGCAGATTCTGTATGAAACAGAAGCAGTCAGAGTGTGCGAGGAAATCATCAAGTCAAGCGAAATGCAGCGCGACCGTGCAAAGACGATGGTCGAGGTGGGCAGCCTTGCCCGAGTTGACCTTGTGCAATTGGAGGCACAGGTGAGCCAAGACCAATATTCACTGGTGCAAGCACAGTCGCAACTCGCCAACTACAAATTACAACTGAAGCAACTGCTTGAGATACATGATGCCGAGTCCTTCGATATCGCAGTGCCCGAGGTGAGCGATACACAGGTGCTTTCCATCATTCCCAACGAACAATCAGTCTATAATGCCGCCCTTGAGAACCGCCCTGAGATTCAGTCGAGCAAACTGAACATTGAATCGTCGGAAGTGGCGATTTCCTCTGCTCGCGCTGGATACAAACCCACCCTCTCCATGACGGCAGGCATCGGCTCCAGCAACTCATCAGGTCAGCACGCCGAGTTTTTCAAGCAAGTGAAGAACAACATGAGCAACTCTTTAGGTTTGACAGTATCCATGCCGCTGTTCGATAATCATCAGGCTCGCACCAACATTCGCAAGGCAAAATATGCGCTTCAAACCAGCGAACTGAACTTGCAAGAACAGCAAAAGCAACTCTACTCAACCATTGAGAACTATTGGCTGAACGCTACCACCTCGCAACAGCAATACATCTATGCCAAGGCGAATGTGAGAAGCATGCAGGAAAGTTATGACCTCGTCAGCGAACAGTTCAACCTTGGTCTTAAGAACATTGTGGAACTGACAACAGGAAAGAACAACCTGCTGCAAGCCGAACAGCAACTGCTACAAACCAAATACACAGCATTGCTCAACAGCGCCATGCTCAGATTCTATGCAGGAGAGAGGCTTAAACTATAAAATAATCTTCTAAATTCTCCGAACCACTCCAATTACTTCGAAAACTACAAACCATAAAAAGAAAACTGAAAATGAAGACAAACAACATATTCGCAGCACTCATCATCGCAACCACCTTTGTTGCATGTAGCGAAACTCCCAAGGTTACCTATTCCACCGCTCCTGTAGAGAAGCAGAACATTACCACCAGTATCACTGCCACAGGTACGATTGAGCCTGTGACAGAGGTGGAAGTCGGTACGCAGGTGTCTGGTATCATCGACCGCATCTATGTGGACTACAATTCAGAGGTGCATCGCGGTCAAGTCATTGCCGAACTCGACAAGACCAACCTCCTTTCCAAATTGGCATCCGCGCAGAGCAACCTCTCTAACGCACAATCCTCACTCAATTATCAATCAGCGAATTATAAGCGATATAAAACACTCTACGACAAAGGTCTTGTTTCTGCCAATGACTATGAGAATGCCAAGCTGAATTACGAGCAGGCAGTGCAGCAAGTACGTGTACAGCAGCAGAATGTGTCTGAAGCCCAGACGAACCTTGGCTATGCCACCATCACATCACCTATCGATGGTGTGGTCCTTTCCAAGGAAGTAGAAGAAGGACAGACGGTGGCATCAGCCATGACCACCCCTACCCTCTTCATTATTGCACAAGACTTAACGGACATGCGTGTGATTGCTGACATTGACGAGGCTGACATTGGTGGCGTGAAAGAGGGGCAGCGTGTCACCTTTACAGTGGACGCATTCCCGGATGACGTATTCGAAGGTGCAGTCACTCAAGTGCGCCAGCAAGCAACGACCGAAAGCAATGTGGTCACTTACGAGGTGGTCATTTCCGCTCCTAACGACCAACTGAAACTGAAGCCAGGGCTCACAGCCAACGTAACCATCTACACGATGGAGAAGAATGGTGTGCTGGCTGTTCCAGCCCGTGCAATGCGCTTTACTCCTAACGAGGCTCTCCTGCAGGAAGGCGAAACGGTGGAAGATGTACAATCTCCCTTTAAGGTTTGGACAAAAGAAGGTAATGTCTTCAAGGCACATAAAGTGGAAGTCGGCATCAGTAATGGCATGCTCACAGAGATTTTGTCAGGTGTGAAGGCGGGTACAGAAGTGCTCACAGACTTCGAAATCATCGGCGGCAAGGAAGAGTCTGAAGGACCAGCAACATCCAACCCATTCATGCCACGTCCAGGCGGTAACAGAAACCGTGGCGGCGCTAATGGCGCCGGTGGCGCACAAGGTGGTGCAGGTGCTCCTGGTGCAGGTGGTGGCAGACCCAATGGCGGCAATTTCCAAAGATGATCAACAAACAGAAAGATTGAAGATGAACGAACAAAAAGACAATCGTAAAGTTGTCATCGAACTCGACAACGTGAAACGCTACTTTCAGGTCGGCTCAGAAACTGTGAAAGCCTTGCGTGGTGTCAGTTTTAAGATTTACGAAGGCGAGTTCGTGACCATACAGGGAACATCAGGCTCAGGCAAATCGACCCTGCTCAATCAATTGGGATGCCTCGACACGCCCACTTCTGGCGAATACTATCTCGACGGCACTCCCGTCCGCAAAATGTCCAAGAACCAACGCGCCAAACTGCGCAACCGCAAGATTGGCTTCGTGTTCCAGAATTATAACCTACTGGCAAAAACTACTGCTGTGGAGAATGTTGAGTTGCCGCTGATGTACAACAATAAATACTCAGCCAAGCAACGTCGGGAGGCTGCCATCAAAGCCTTACAGGAAGTGGGATTGGGTGACCGACTCGACCACAAAAGCAATCAGATGTCAGGTGGTCAGATGCAACGTGTTGCCATCGCCCGTGCATTAGTCAACAACCCCGCTGTGCTTCTTGCAGACGAAGCGACTGGTAACCTTGACACACGCACCTCTTTCGAAATGCTTGTGCTATTCCAGAAACTGCATCAGGAGGGACACACCATCATCTTCGTGACCCATAACCCCGAAATTGCCGAATACGCCTCACGCAACATCAATCTGCGAGACGGAAAGATTCGTGAAGATACGATCAACACCAACATCAAGTCGGCAGCCGAAGCACTTGCAGCACTGCCCAAACCACAAGACGACTAAATTATGAATATATTGAATCTATTCAAAGTCAGCATCAACGCTGTGGCGAACAACAAAATGCGTTCGTTCCTCTCCATGCTCGGCATCATCATCGGTGTGGCAGCGGTCATCATCATGATGTCTATCGGACAGGGTTCGAAAGAGAGCATACGCCAAGAACTTTCCACCATGGGCACCAACCTGCTCACAATTCGTCCAGGAGCCGACAGGCGTGGTGGTGTGCGTCAAGACCCTTCTGCCATGCAAACTCTTAAGATGGCAGACTACCAACGCATCATTGATGAAAAGAAGTTCGTCAGTTATGTATCTCCAGAAGTTACATCTGGTGGTCAAGTCATTTATGGCAATAACAACACGAACAGCACTGTTTATGGTGAATCGACCGAATACCTTGATATTAAGCAGTGGGAACTGGAGGAAGGAACCAACTTCACAGAGGAAGATATACGCAAAGCCTCCAAAGTATGCGTGGTTGGTACGACCATCGTCAAGGAACTTTTTGGCGAAGGCAAGGAAACGGAAGCCATAGGCAAGAACATTCGCTTCAAGTCCATCCCCCTACGTATCATCGGTGTGTTGGAAAGCAAGGGCTATAATTCATGGGGTATGGATCAAGACAATGTCATCATTGCACCCTATACCTGTGTCATGAAGCGCATTGCAGCGCAAACCTACTTCTCCTCCATCGTCTGCTCAGCCCTCACTGAGGAACTTTCCGATGCAGCCATTGAGGAACTCACTCAGATACTGCGCAGCAACCACAAACTGAAAGCAGAAGCCGTTGATGACTTCACCATCCGTTCACAGGCTGAGATGATGGAAACCATGTCCTCCACAATGGACACCGTCACCATCATCCTTGTTGTGGCAGCTGCCTTTTCTCTGCTCGTGGCTGGTATTGGCATCATGAACATCATGCTCGTATCTGTCACCGAACGTACCAAGGAAATCGGTCTGCGTATGGCAGTGGGAGCAACTGGTATGGTCATTTCCCTCCAATTCCTCATCGAGTCTGTGCTCATTTCCCTCACAGGCGGACTATTGGGAATACTGTTAGGAGGACTTGTCAGCAACTTTGTCGTACCGCTCATGGGTATGCCATCCAGCATCCCTGCATGGTCCATCTATGTATCTTTCGCCGTTTGTACTTTCATCGGCATCATCTTCGGATACATTCCAGCCCGGAAAGCAGCCAATATGGATCCCATCGAAGCCATCCGACATGAATAGTTTAGAGATTAGGGTTTAGAGTTTAGAGATAATAAAAAAGATGAAAAAGATTTCAATCGTTCTGTGTATTCTGTGTTTCCTGTGTGAAATAACCCACGCCCAGTCACTTAAGGACCTCTTCCTCAAGATGCCACAAGAGGTGTGTCCCGTCTTGTCCGAATACAATCGTTTGGAGATTGTTGACAACCAGAAAAACGGCAAGACTATGCAGACACGCAACCTCTTCCGCACCTTTTCCAAGATGGAGGAACTGACAGATGACTATGCACACCTTGTCATTTCCAAGAACTCAGAGAAAGAGATGAAAATGCTCACGAAGAACGACGGCACGCGCATCATCATGGTCATCAGCACCATCTTCTGTGATGAAACGCCCGACTCTTCTGTTGCTTTTTACTCAACCGACTGGAAGCCTCTCCCCACACACGACTACTACACCCTCCCCCCTATCGACAATTTTTGCAGGGTGACCATCGACAAAAACACCGGCCAATTGATTGTTAGCACCACCAATGCTCCCCTAATGCTCAACATCGATGGCAGCAACCAACCCAAGGAGCCTTATACCTTGACCAACACCTTCCGTTGGTCAACCGAAGAAAATCGGTTCATCCTCAACAATTAAACCCCAAATCGGTCATTGGGATTAAAATATTGGTATTATAAAGAAAAAGGTCTGGCACCACGAAATGATGCCAGACCTTTTTCTTTATTACTTCAATTATCTGATGAAGAGCAGTTCCCTATACTTCGGAAGTGGCCAAGCCTCGTCATCAACAATGGTTTCAAGTTTATCAACATGGTAACGTATTTCTTCGATGAGCGGTGCCACAGTGTCATGGTAGGCGATAGCCTTTTCACGCTCAGACTCAATACGATTTGCCACCTTGCGTGCCTCCACCATTTTCTCCACATTCTCAACGATGAAAGACTCATGGTCTGAAATCCGTTCGATGAGATGAAGGTTCTCCTTGGAAATCTTCTGCGTCTTGTCAGCAGGGAAGATGTCTCTCACCTTGTGTACATTATCAATCAGTACAGATTGGTAACGTGTCACAACAGGAATGATATGATTGAGACACAGGTCGCCAAAGATGCGTGACTCTATCTGAATCTTCTTCGTGTAGGTCTCCCACTTGATTTCATTACGTGCCTCCAGTTCAAAACGAGTCATCACATGTGTCCTTTCAAACATCTTGACAGAACTTTCCTTCAGATAATTATCGAAAACGATGGGGGCTGAGGTTTCACAATCAAGTCCACGTTTGGCAGCCTCGGCTTTCCATTCATCACTATATCCGTTGCCATTGAAAACAATGGGCTTCACATGCTTAATGTCTTCACGCACCACTTTGAGAATTGCTGCTTCTTTTGCTTCCCCTTTCTCTATGAGAGCATCAACACGAATCTTAAAATCCATGAGAGCCTCTGCCATTGCGGCATTGAGCATCAACATGGCGGAAGCGCAGTTCGCCTCACTGCCGACAGCACGGAACTCAAAACGATTTCCTGTAAAGGCAAAAGGTGATGTGCGGTTACGATCCGTATTATCAATCAGCAATTCTGGAATAGACGGGAGATCCAGTTTGAAAGCCTTCTTTCCTGCCACCGAAAGGTTGTCATCATCAGCCTTTTCTACATGTTCGAGCAAATCCGTAACGGTCTTGCCAAGGAAGGAAGAGATGATGGCAGGAGGTGCTTCGTTGGCACCCAGACGATGAGCATTGGTGGCACTCATGATAGAGGCCTTGAGCAATCCATTATGGTCGTAAACAGCCTTGAGAGTTTCCACGATGAAAGTGACAAAACGCAGGTTATCCATCGTGGTCTTACCTGGGGCATGAAGCAAGATGCCCGTGTCTGTAGCAAGTGACCAGTTCTCATGTTTTCCAGAACCGTTCACCCCCTTGAAGGGCTTTTCGTGCAAAAGGCAACGGAAACCATGCTTACGCGCCACACGCTTCATGATTGCCATCATCAGCATATTATGGTCAACTGCAAGATTAGTCTCTTCAAAGATTGGAGCCAACTCAAATTGGTTGGGTGCAACCTCATTATGGCGTGTTTTGCAAGGAATTCCAAGTTCGAGAGCCTGAATCTCGATATCTTTCATAAACTCCTCCACACGTGCAGGGATGGAGCCAAAGTAGTGGTCATCCATCTGTTGGTTCTTGGCAGAGTCGTGTCCCATCAACGTACGCCCCGTCATCACAAGGTCTGGTCGTGCAGCAAAGAGCGACTCATCCACAAGGAAGTATTCCTGTTCCCAACCCAGATTGGAAATGACCTTCTTCGCGTCTGGATAGAAATATTGAGCCACAGCCGTTGCTGCCTTATCAACCGCATGAAGAGACTTCTTCAATGGCACTTTGTAGTCGAGAGCCTCACCCGTATAAGAGATGAAAATGGTGGGAATCATCAATGTATCGCCAATGATGAATACTGGCGATGTAGGATCCCATGCAGAATAGCCTCGTGCCTCGAAAGTAGAGCGGATTCCTCCCGAAGGAAAAGAACTGGCGTCTGGTTCTTGCTGTACGAGAAGTTTCCCTTCAAACTCTTCCACCATTCCACCCTTTCCATCATGTTCCACAAAACCATCATGTTTTTGAGCCGTACCTTCGGTAAGAGGCTGAAACCAATGGGTGTAGTGAGTCACACCATTCTCTATGGCCCAAGTTTTGATGCCTTGTGCCACTTCGTCAGCAATGGTACGGTCAAAAGGTGCCCCATTGTCTATCACATCGCACATTTTCTCATACACCTGCGATGGCAGATATTTACACATCTTCTGCCTATCGAAGACGTATTTGCCGAAATATTCACTGGGGCGTTCCTGAGGTTGCTCCACATACACAGGAGCACGCTTGAATGCCTCGTCCACCACCTTAAATCTTAGTCGTGCAGCCATAATTCATTCTCGTTTGTTTACTTTTTACGCTGCAAAGGTAGGAATTTTTCATTAGGAATTGAGGATTCGGAATAAGGAATTGTCACTTTCATGAAGAAAAACGCTCCGAATGGCAAATAATTCTTAAATCCTGATTCTCGATTCCTAATTATTTTCTATCTTTGCCACATAAATACCTTTACATGGATTTACATGGAAAATCAGAAAGACCACATATTCACAGAAGAGGAAATCAAAGATGACCTTCGATACTTGCAACTCTTGGCACAAAGTTACCCCAATGTGGCAGAAGCAAGTTGTGAGATCATCAATTTGGAGGCGATTCTGAACCTGCCCAAGCCGACAGAACACTTCATCAGTGACCCGCACGGCGAGAGCGAGGCATTCAACCATGTGCTGCGGAATGCTTCCGGATATGTGAAACGAAAGGTGGAGGAAATTTTCGGTCCCACCCTTCGTCTGTCTGAAAAGCAAGAACTATGCACATTGATTTATTATCCTGAGGCAAAGTTGCAACGCATCAAGGCAGAAGAAACCAACATGGAAGATTTCTATGTTATCACGCTCAATCAACTGATCAAGGTTCTACGTGAAGTCAGTTCAAAATACACACGCAGCAAAATCCGCAAGGAACTACCCGCGGAATTTGGTTACATCATCGAGGAACTGCTGCATGAAAGCCACAGCGGTGTGGGCGAAAAACGCCATCAATACTACAATGTGATTGTGCAGACCATCATCGACACCCAACGGGCCGACCACTTCATCGTGTCCATTTGTAACTTGATTCAGCGATTGGCCATTGACCGTCTGCATCTATTGGGCGACATCTTCGACCGTGGTCCTGGAGCGCACCTCATCATGGAGACCCTGATGAATTATCACCATTTTGACATTGTGTGGGGAAATCATGACATCGAATGGTTCGGAGCAGCAGCAGGCAACAGGGCTTGCATCGCCAATGTGCTACGCCTTTCAATGCGATATGGTAATCTGACCACACTCGAAGATGGCTACGGAATCAATCTCCTCCCCCTTGCAACTTTTGCAATGGAGACCTACAAAGATGACCCATGCAAACAGTTTGGAACAACCGAACTGACTAAAGAGAGCCAGCACGACAAGAAGACCACCAGGCTCATTGCCCAAATGCACAAAGCCATCACCATCATTCAGTTCAAAGAGGAGGCAAAGATTATTGACCGCCATCCAGAATTCAACATGGCTGGACGCAAAATGTTGGAACACATCTATTTCGACAACGGTACCTGTTTCATCGATGGCAAAGAATATGAAATGTTAGACACTTTCCTGCCCACTGTCAGCAAGGAAAATCCCAATGCGCTGTCGGAAGAGGAAGAACTACTCATGGCAAAGTTGGAACATTCATTCCGCACCAGCGATAAACTACAACGCCACATCCAATGCCTGTTGGCACATGGAGGCATGTATTCCATTTCAAACAGCAATCTCATGTATCATGCCACCGTACCGCTTAATGCCGACGGCACCCTGAAGGAAGTGGAAATCAACGGAAAGAAATACAAGGGTATGGCACTGATGAAGAAGACCGGGCACATCGTCCGTGAAGCCTTCAACAACGACACCCCACGGGAACGGAAAACCTATGCTAAGGACTACATCTGGTATCTGTGGTGTGGAAAAGATTCTCCTCTTTTCGACAAAGATAAGATGACGACTTTTGAGCGATACTTCATCAAAGACAAAGCAACTCACACTGAAACCAAGGGCTTTTACTACCAATTCAACAACGATGAGAAGACCGTCGATATGATTCTTGACGACTTCGGAGTGGAGGGACAGCATCGCCACATCATCAACGGACACACCCCCGTAAAAGTGTTGAAAGGCGAGACTCCCATCAAGGCCAACGGCAAACTCCTCGTCATCGACGGAGGCTTTTCCCGTGCCTATCAGCCCGAAACAGGCATAGCGGGCTACACGCTCACCTTCCACAGCCGAGGACTTGAACTGGTTCAGCATCAGCCCTTCCGCTCGGCTGAAGATGCCATTCAGAACGGTGACGACATCAAGAGTTCCACCCAAATCGTGGAGTTGAGTTCACAGCGCATGTATGTGAAGGACACCGACAAGGGCAAGGTGCTTCTTGCTAAGGTTGAGAACTTAAAGAAACTGCTGTTTGCTTACCGCAACGGCTTCATCAAAGAGATAAAATAACCAACCCAAAGAAAATATATTGTTACACATTTTATTATTAAGCGTATGAAGAAACTATTACTCATGGCTGCTTTTGCAATCGGTTGCATCAGCGCATCGGCTCAGAAAACTCTGACACTGAGTACTTACAAAGGTACAGACCTCGCAAAGTATGATGGTCAAACCATGAATGTATCTGTTAGCCGTTACCTCTTCACAGGATGGAACACCATTTCACTTCCATTCTCCATGACTGAAGAGCAAGTGAATGAGGTGTTCGGCAGTGACTGCAAACTCGAAAAGCTTGTAGGTGTAGAGAACGATGGCATCGATGTAAAACTTAACTTCCAAGACTGCAAGTCGGAAGGCATTAAGCCTAACACACCTTACATTCTCTACTATACAGGCGAAAATGGTAGCAAACAGTTTACGGCAGAGAATGTTGTGATTATGAACGGCATTGCCTCTGTAGCCTTCACCGCGGAGGGAACTGGCGAAATCGTTACAATGGCTGCCGCACAACAGCAGACTGAGCCACAGGGTCTCTATGGCATTTTAGCTAAAGATAACAATGAAGCATCATTCGTAAATGTCGATACCACTACCAACGGTTTCTATGCCACTCGTTGCTATGTGAAGATGTCCAATGGTAACTCAACCCAACTGAAGACCAACCACATTGCAGCAGGTGATTTGACTAACATCAAATCCGTTGCCAAGGCTGGCGAGAAGGTCGAAGTATTCAACCTTTCTGGTGTAAAGGTTGCTGACAGCATTGACGGTTTACAAAAAGGCATTTATGTTGTCAATGGCAAAACTGTAATGGTGAAATAAACATGAAACATTTCCTGACAATTATCCTTTTGTGCCTGTGCACTATCTGTGGTGCACAGGCACAAAATCGTAAAGACTACCACTTCGAGACCACACTGGGTCAACCCACCGATGATGGATGTTTCGGCAGCGTCATCGTCAAAGGTTATGTAGGCTCAAGCGACATTCCCTCTTTCGAGCAGGAGCATGAGTTGGTAGGATTGACGGATGGCGAACTCATCAAGGACACCCAAAGGGTGTACGACAAAGAAGACATCAACTTCGATGGCATCCCCGACCTGCAGATTTTCCTCGGCTATTACACCAATGGGCGTGTAGAGGCTGTCTATGCAGCCTATGTGTGGAATACAAAGAGTAAGCGTTTTGAGAAAGTGGAAGGTTTCGAAGACATTGTCAATCCAGAAATAGATGGCGAGACCAAGACTATCACCAGCACTGCTCGTTACAGTTTCAGCGATTTTCTGATCCAGACTTATTCATGGAAAAAAGGCAAACTTAAACTCATCAAGGAAGAACACCAAAATCCATTCGAAGATGAAGATGAATAAATTCTTAACAATAGTCAACTCAAATATATAACCATCTCGCTTATCATCGAGGGCTTACAGAATCACTTCGGGAACTAATCGTAAGAAAAAAGGGAAAAAATCATGCAATGCGTGATTTTTTTCCTTTTTATTTGTCTATTTAAAATTTTTTCCATTACTTTGCAGCCGAATTCATTCCACAACTATTGGAAAGAGTTCAAAAACATCAAGAGAAATGACACAGAAGTTTAACGCATATTGGTGGTGGCAATGCTTGGGATTCAAAGAATCGTAAGTCAAATGGTCATGCCCCTATGCAAAGAAACATAAAGCATAGCAAACAAAAGAGCCTATCGTACTTGCGATAGGCTCTTTTTTTGCGAAACAACTCAACCACAAGTAAAACAAAATGTAAATCGTAAATTGTCAAATCGTAAATAACTATGGTGACTTATCAAGTAGATGAAAACGGCTTCTACGGACAGTTCGGCGGAGCCTACATCCCAGAGATTCTCTACAAGACGGTGGAGGACCTGAAGAAAGCCTACCTCCCCATCCTGGAGAGCGAGGAGTTCAAACGCGAGTACCACGCCTTGCTGAAGGACTATGTGGGCCGCCCTTCCCCACTCTACTTTGCCAAGCGCATGAGCGAGAAGTATGGCTGTCAACTCTATCTGAAGCGCGAAGACCTCAACCACACGGGTGCCCACAAAATCAACAATGCGCTCGGTCAGATTCTCCTCGCCAAGAAAATGGGCAAGAAACGTATCATTGCCGAGACAGGAGCCGGGCAGCACGGTGTGGCCACCGCCACCGCCTGTGCACTCATGGACATGCCCTGCACGGTGTATCAGGGTGCGCTCGACGTGCAGCGTCAGCACGTCAACGTGGAGCGCATGAAGATGTTGGGAGCAACCGTTGTACCTGTAGAGAGTGGCAACAAGACCTTGAAAGATGCCACCAACGAAGCCATTCGCGACTGGTGCTGTCACCCTGCCGACACATTCTATATTATAGGCTCGACCGTCGGTCCGCATCCTTACCCAGACATGGTGGCACGGCTCCAGTCTGTCATCTCGGAGGAAATCAAATGGCAACTCGAAGAGAAGATTGGCCGCGACTATCCCGACGTGCTGATGGCCTGTGTGGGTGGAGGCTCCAACGCCGCCGGCACCATCTATCACTACATCGACGATGAGCGCGTGAAGATTATCCTCGGCGAGGCTGGTGGCCTGGGCATCGACAGCGGCCAGACCGCAGCCAGCATGCAGGTTGGCAGCATCGGTATCTTGCACGGCAGCCGCATCAAGTTGATGCAAACGGAGGATGGCCAAATCATCGAACCCTACTCCATCTCGGCAGGACTCGACTATCCCGGCACAGGCCCCATCCACTGCAACCTCTACGAAACAGGCCGCGCACAGGTGCTCCCAGCCAACGACAACGAGGCACTCCGTGCCGCCTTCGAACTGACACGCATGGAGGGCATCATCCCCGCCCTCGAGAGTGCTCATGCTTTGGCTTTGCTGCCCAAGGTGAAGGACCAGTTCACCAAAGACACCGTTGTGGTGCTCACCGTGAGCGGCAGAGGCGACAAGGACTTAGACACGTATCTGAAACACGCAGACATTATTAAATAAACAATATCACCTAAAAATCAGGCAATAGCCACAACACAACCATGTACAACTATCACACCGCCTCCAAGAAGATTCTGGGCGACCTCAACACACCCGTGAGCGTTTATCTGCGAGTGCGCGATGCCTATCCGCAAAGCGCACTGATGGAATGCTCCGACTATCACGACAGCAAAAACTCCCGTTCTTTCATCTGCCTCCACCCCATCGGCAGCGTGTCGGTGGCTCACGGTGTGGGCGTGATGCAATTCCCCAATGGCGAGGAGCAGAGGTGTTCCATCAGCAATGGCGATGACACCGCACGGCTCATCAACCAGTTCCTCCAGAGTTTCCACATTGAGGGAGCCGACAAGGCCGACTGCGGACTCTATGGCTACACCACCTTCAACTCCGTGCGCTACTTCGAGCACATCGACGTGAAGGACGAGACGCAGACAGAAAACGATGCGCCCGACCTGCTCTACATCCTCTATAAGGACTACATCATCTTCGACCATTTCAAAAACGAGGTGACCCTTATCGAACTCTTGCAAGAAGGCGAAGAGGACGACCTCGACCAACTGGAACACGATGTGAACAGCCGTCCTTATCAGCAGTACAGTTTCCGTCCCGTGGGCGACTGCACCTCCACGCTGACCGACGACGAACACCGCGAGAACATCCGCCGAGGCATCCAGCATTGTCTTCGTGGCGACGTGTTCCAAATCGTGCTTTCACGTCGCTTCAAGCAGCAATTCGAGGGCGATGACTTCAAACTCTATCGTGCCCTCCGCAGCATCAACCCCTCCCCCTATCTCTTCTACCTCGACTTCGGCGGTTTCCGCATCTTCGGCTCCTCACCCGAAACCCACTGCCGCATCGAGCCAGCATCCAGCGGTTCACCCGCTGACTCCACTCCCCTTGCGTCCAGCGGTTCACCCGCTGACTCCGCTCCCCTTGCGTCCAGCGGTTCACCCGCTGGAGTCCCCACCCTTCGTGCCTACATCGACCCCATTGCCGGCACCACCAAGCGCACCGGCAACCCCGAGCAGGACCGCCAGAATGCCCTCTATCTGAAGAACGACCCCAAGGAGAATGCCGAACACGTCATGCTGGTTGACCTGGCCCGCAACGACCTCTCCCGCAACTGCCATGATGTGAAGGTTGATTTCTACAAAGACATGCAGTTCTACAGCCATGTCATCCACCTCGTCTCTCGCGTGAGCGGCACACTCGATGAGGGAGCCGACCCCATCAAGACCTTCATCGACACCTTCCCTGCAGGCACCCTCTCTGGCGCGCCCAAGGTTCGTGCCATGCAACTCATCTCCGCATACGAGCCCCACAACCGTGGTGCCTACGGAGGCTGTGTGGGCAGCATTGGCTTCGACGGCAGCCTCAACCAAGCCATCACCATCCGCACCTTTGTCTCGCGCAACAGCGAACTGTGGTTCCAAGCCGGTGGCGGCATCGTGGCGAAGAGCGATGTGGAGTATGAACTGCAAGAAGTGAACAACAAACTCGGTGCTTTAAGAAAAGCGATTGAAATAGCAGAAAAGTTATGAAAAGACCCTCTCCCCAGCCCTCCCCCATAATGGGGAGGGAGACCATGCGGAATGTGGAAAGGGACAAAACAGAAACAAACAAAACACCCTCATTGAGCCAAGCCGGATGGCACCCCTCCCCATTATGGGGGAGGGCTGGGGAGAGGGTCTTCAATAAAGTTATGAAAGTAGCAATTATAGACAACTACGACTCGTTCACCTACAATCTAAGTCATCTCGTCAAAGAATTGGGAGCCGACGTGACGGTCTTTCGCCACGACCAGTTCCAGATGGAGCAACTCGAAGCCTTCGACAAAATCATCCTCTCCCCAGGCCCGGGCATTCCCAGCGAGGCAGGGCTTCTGCTCGATGTCATCAAAGCATACGCTGGCAAGAAACCCATCCTCGGTGTGTGCCTCGGTCATCAGGCCATCGGCGAGAGTTTCGGAGGCACACTGACCAATCTGAGCGAAGTATATCACGGTGTGGCAACTCCTGCCACCATCACCACGGACGACTATCTCTTCGAAGGCCTACCTCAACGCATCGAGGTGGGACGCTACCACTCATGGGTGGTTGCGGAAAGCGGTTTACCCGCTTGTCTCGAAGTGACGAGTGTGAGCGACGAAGGCTACATCATGTCCCTCCGCCACAAGGAGTTCGACATCCGTGGCATCCAGTACCACCCAGAGAGTGTACTGACAAACGACGGCAAAACAATCATCAACAACTGGTTAAAACACTAAACACAATGAAACAATATCTCTTGAAACTCATCGATGGCAACACCCTCACACAGGAGGAAACCCATCAGATTATGCTCAACATCGTGAAGGAGCAATACAACGTGCAGCAGGTTGCCGCGCTGCTCATGGCCATGCAGATACGCGGCGTGACCGTAGATGAACTCCTCGGCTTCCGCCAGGGACTGCTCGAAACGGGCAAATATCTGGATTTCTCGGACTACAACACCCTCGACATCGTGGGCACAGGCGGCGATGGCAAGAACACGTTCAACATCTCCACCTGCTCAGCCTTCGTCATTGCCGGAGCAGGCTACAAAGTGACCAAACACGGCAACGGTGGTTCTTCCTCTGTCAGCGGTGCCAGCAACGTGCTGCAAGGTCACGGCGTGAAATTCACCGACGACATCGACCACTTGAAACGCTCTTTGGAAGAGACGGGCATCTGCTACTTCCACGCTCCCCTCTTCGCCTACGGCATGAAGTTCGTCGGCCCCACTCGCAAGGCCCTCACCATCCCTACTTGCTTCAATCTACTCGGTCCTCTCGTCAATCCTTGCCACCCCAAGAACTCGCTGCACGGTACCGCCAACCAGTCGCAACTGCGCCTCTACACCAATCTGCACCAGCGCATCGGCGACAACTTCGGTGTCATCACCTCCTACGACGGCTACGACGAGATTTCGCTGACCAGTGGATTCAAGATTTGCACCAACAACTTCGAGAAGGTGCTCACGCCCGTCGATTTGGGTTTGAAGTACATCGAACAGAGCGACATCTACGGTGGCGAAACTCCCGAAGATGCCATGAAAATCTTCGATGCCGTACTGGAAGGCACCTCGACCGAAGCCCAGAAGAATGTGGTCATCGCCAATGCCGCCTGTGGCATCAGCATCATGGACCGCAACATGTCGATGGCTGACTCTGTAGCCATGGCGCGCGAATCGCTCGAAAGAGGCAAAGCCCTCCAAGTGTTCAAGAAATTTGTAGAAGTCAACTCATGATGAATTTTTCATGATGAATGATGAATTGTGAATGAAGAAATACCCCATGGACATTCTCGAAGAAATCGTAGCCCACAAGCGCATCGAACTGGCCAAGCAGAAGGAGATTGTGGCGCCGGCTACACTATACAACAATGTGGAGAGTCTGCTGTCAGACTGTCCACCGCCTCATCGCTCCATGCGCGACAGCCTTGCCAGCAGCGCATCAGGCATCATTGCGGAGTTCAAGCGCAAAAGCCCCTCGAAAGGCTGGATGAAGGAAGAAGGGAAACCCGATGTGGTTCCAGCCTCCTACTGTCAGAACGGTGCCAGCGCCATCTCCATTCTCACCGATGAAAAATACTTTGGCGGCACCCTGCGCTTCATCCGCATCGCCCGACCGACAGTCACCTGCCCCATCTTGCGCAAAGACTTCATCGTAGATGAATATCAACTCTATCAGGCCAAAGCCGCTGATGCCGATGCCGTGCTGCTCATCGCTGCCGACCTGACAAAGGAAGAGTGCAAGACCCTCGCCAAGAAAGCCCACGAACTACAACTGGAGACTCTGCTCGAAGTGCATTCTGAGTCTGAACTGGAATATGTGGGCGAGTGCATCGACATGGTGGGTGTGAACAACCGCAACCTCGGCACTTTCCACACCGACGTGGCCAACTCCTACCGCCTCGCCTCACTCCTTCCCAAGGACTACCTCCTCGTCAGCGAAAGCGGCATCAGCAACCCGAAAACCGTACGCGAACTGCGCGAAGCTGGTTTCCGAGGCTTCCTCATTGGTGAGACCTTCATGAAGACCGAAGACCCTGGAGCTGCCCTCAAGGAATTTATCGCCCAAGTCACCCAATAACTGTCAACTATCAACTGTCAACTATCAACTGTCAACTATCAACTGTCAACTGTCAACTATCAACTGTCAACTGTCATGATTATCAAAGTCTGCGGCATGCGCGACCCCGAAAACATCCGTCAAATGGACGAACAACCCGGCATCGACTGGCTTGGCTTCATCTTCTATCCCCCATCATCACGCTTTGTGGAAGAAGTGCCCACCTACCTGCCTCAGCACAAAAAACGTGTTGGTGTGTTCGTCAACGAGTCCCTCCCAAACATTCTCAACCACACCAAGACATACGGACTCGACTTCATACAACTGCACGGCAAGGAGACATCCATCTTCTGCAAACACCTCCGCACCCTCCTGTCTGCCCACACAAAACTCATCAAGACGATTCCCATTTCATCGGCCGAAGACCTCGCACGAACCGCAGCATTCAAAGGCGTGGTCGATTACTTCCTCTTCGAAACCAAGTGCGACACTTACGGTGGCAGCGGCAAACAGTTCGATTGGAGCATTCTGCAAAACTATCACGGCACCACCCCCTTCCTCCTCACAGGCGGCATCAAGCCTTCCGATGCAGAAAAAGTCAAGGCTTTTCACCACCCACAGTTCATCGGCATCGACCTCAACTCAGGCTTCGAGACAGCCCCTGCCCTCAAAGACCCTGCCCTCCTCCATGATTTTCTTGAAATCGTCAAATCATCTAACTTTCTGAAGTGACGAAGTTAAGGGAGTTAAAGAAGTTGAGCAATTGCGAACCTTTAGTTCGACAAAATCAAACTTTAATAAATTGTAAATTGTCAATCATAAAATTGTAAATGATATGGTGAACAGAATCAACCACCTCTTCGCCACCAAGCGCGAAAACATCCTCTCCATCTACTTCTGTGCCGGTCACCCCACACTGGACAGCACAGCCGACACCATCCGCACCCTCGAACAGAAAGGCGTGGATATGATCGAAGTGGGCATCCCCTTCTCCGACCCCATGGCCGACGGCCCCGTCATCCAAGACGCTGCCACCAAAGCCCTCCGCAACGGCATGACACTGAAGAAACTCTTCTCCCAACTCGAAGAACTGGACAGAAGCCCCCTCCTAACCTCCCCCAAAGGGGAGGAAAACCATCCGGACAGCACATCATCTCTCCAAAGTAAGGAACCCTGTCCGGATGGCACATCATCTCTCCAAAGTAAGGAACCCTGTCCGGATGGCAAATCATCCCCCCAAAGTAAGGAACCCTGTCCGGACAGCACATCATCTCTCCAAAGTAAGGAACCCTGTCCGGATGGCAAATCATCCCCCCAAAGTAAGGAACCCTGTCCGGATGGCAAATCATCCCCCCTTGGGGGGACAGGAGGGGGGCTTCCATTGATTTTGATGGGCTACCTCAACCCCATCATGCAGTTCGGCTTCGAGCAGTTCTGTCAACGCTGCGTGGAAGTGGGCATCGACGGAGTCATCATCCCCGACCTCCCCTTCAAGGACTATCTGGAAGAGTACAAGCCCGTTGCCGACCGCTACGACATCCGCATCATCATGCTCATCACCCCCGAAACGAGCGATGAGCGCATCCGCTTCATCGACGACCACACCGACGGCTTCATCTACATGGTCTCCTCCGCCTCCACCACCGGTGCCCAACAATCCTTCGGCGACCAGAAGCAAGCCTACTTCTCGCGCATCCAAGCCATGCACCTCAAGCACCCCTGCATGATTGGTTTCGGCATCAGCAACAAACAGACCCTCGAAGCCGCCCAATCCCATGCCGCCGGAGCCATCATCGGCAGCAAGTTCGTCAAACTCTACGAAGAGACCCAAGACGCAGGAAAAGCAATGGACAAACTGCTCGAAGCATTAAAGAACTAAAGCCTACAGTAACCGAGGATGCATAAATAAAGACGAGAGAGGGGCGCAGTCATCACGCCCCTCTCTCGTCTTCTTCCGCAGCAATCGACCTTTCTTTATCCCTTGAGGCCTCGTCCAGATAATCAACAGGATGAAGTGGTATCATATCTGATTTTTTCTCGTCGCCAAAATCACCATTGGCGATGCTTACAAAGCGATTGAAGAAGGCACTCAGTTTCTCCAGCACCGTATTCTTCTTTTCCTCCCGATTCCCCTTGCCGCCAAAGATAGGCATGGGAGGCAGCACCTTCGTAATAGCCACACCCGTCGTCGTCACATAACCATCAGCAAAAGCCTGTTTCACAAACTTTCTTGTTTCTTCGGGTTTCAGGTTTTCCTCCTCGATGATGGCATTGAGTTCCTTCTCCTTTTCTTCCCTCACATACTGGCTCCATTCATCATACACATCCTCCTGCTCGTCCAGAATCTGCCCGGGCGTTGGTGCCATGCGCTCAATGAACTTCATAATCAGTTCCTTCTTGTCTCTCAGGTCTGGGCTTGAATCCACCGCCTTCTGAATCTTCACGATGATGGTCTTGTCCTCACCATTCTTGCCTTGATACTCCCTGATGAGTTGCAGGATGTAAGGTATGTCTATCTGAATCTGCTTCACCAGTTCCGTCTCAAACACCAAGTCATCCACAATATCATCCTTCGGTCCTCCATCACCGCCTCCCGTGTGGGTCAGTTCACCACGCAGGTCTATATACCACGACAGATAATCCTGAGTGTCATATTCGGAGATGCCCCGTTTCTCGTCCGTAAACTCGTCAAACACGCTGAGCAGGTTCTGCATCTTCAGGAAGGCGCCAAACAATCTCACAAATTGCTTCTTCTCCTCCAGCGAGAAGTTCAAAGGGTTGAGTGGCAAAGCAAATTGTTCCAACAAGTCTGCCACAATCTCCATGTAGCCCACATGTTTCTTTCCCTTCTCATCCACATATCCCTCATAGTAATCCTTGAAGGGACGCATGATGGCAATGCCCTTTACACCTGTGTCGCCAAACAAAGCCAGCGAGTCATTCGTTGCCTTCTCCAGATTGCGGAAGCACACAATGTTGCCACAGTCCTTGATGCTGTTCAGGATTCTGTTCGTGCGGCTATAGGCTTGCAAGAGCCCGTGCATGCGCAGGTTCTTGTCCACCCAAAGCGTGTTCAGTGTCTTCGCATCAAAGCCCGTCAGGAACATGCTCACCACAATCAGCATATCCACCTCTCGGTTCTTCATGCGCAGCGACAAGTCCTTGTAGTAGTTCTGGAACTTCTCGCTTTCCGTCGAATATTTGGTGTCGAACCATCCGTTATACTCCGCAATGGCACGTTCCAAGAAATCCCTCGATGTGGCATCCAGCCCCTCCGTTGCCGCAGGGTCTTCATCGTCCATCAGCCCCATCGCATCATCCTCGGCCTCGTTGGCAGAGAAGGTGAAGATGGTGGCAATGCGCAGTTTCTCAGCCCTTTCTTCCTGCTGCTTCTGAAACTCCTTATAATAGGCTATCGCCATCGGAATGCTCTCCACACACAATATCGAGTTGAAGCCACCCAGCAAGTCCTTCCGTTTCTCGGCTTCCGTCTTGTTGCTCTTTGCCACAGCCGCCACATTCGTGATGACACTGTAGGTGTATCGCTGCTTTTGCTTCGTCTTTTGGGCATAATGCTCCAGAATGTAGCGCACGTTGTTCGCAATGCGTTTCTCGTCCATCAGTGCCTCCTTCGTCTCGATGCCCCACACCTTCTTGTCCCCCACATCATCCTTCATCTTCATCGTCTGGATGTAATCCACCTTGAACTTCAGCACATTCTTGTCTCTGATGGCATCGATGATGGTGTAGGTGTGCAAAGGCTTCGTCGCATTTCCCTTCTCGTCCAGTTCACCGCCAAACGCCTGTGCGGTCGTGCGCAGGTTGGCATACTTGCCTGTGGCGATGTTGGCGGTGCTGATGGGCGTGCCAGTGAAGCCAAACAGATAGTACTTCTTGAAAGCCTTAGTCACCATCACGTGCATGTCGCCAAACTGGCTTCTGTGACACTCGTCAAATATCATCACCACATTCTTGTCCGCACAGTCAATGTCCTTCTTCTTCTTCAGCAGCGAGGTGAGTTTCTGAATGGTGGTGATGATGATTTTCTTCCCGTCGTGAGGGTCATTCAGTTGCTTTTGCAGAATGTTCGACGACGTGTTGGAGTTGGCACAACCTTTTTCAAAGTTGTCATACTCCTTCATCGTCTGATAGTCCAAATCCTTTCTATCCACCACAAAGAGCACCTTGTCCACATAAGGCAACTGGCTTGCCAACTGTGCCGTCTTGAACGAGGTGAGTGTCTTGCCGCTGCCTGTCGTGTGCCAGATGTAGCCACCAGCCTTGATTGTGCCCTGCCACTTGTTCATCGTCGCCTGTTTGATGCGCAGCAGAATCCGCTCCGTGGCTGCTATCTGATAGGGACGCATCACCATCAGGTTCTTATCCACCGTAAACACACAATACTTCGTCAGCACGTTCAGCAGTGTCATCTTCGTCATGAAGGTGCGGGTGAAATCCCGCAAATCCAATATCTGGTTATTCTCCGCATCACTCCAGTAACTGGTGAACTCAAACGACTGCGATTGCGTCTTCACCCTTTGCTTTTGGCTGTTCGACACCGTTGCCACATGGGCAAAACGGGTGGTGTTGGAGTAGTATTTCGTTTGTGTCCCGTTCGAGATGACGAACACCTGCACATAGTCATACAACCCGCATCCTGCCCAAAACGAATCCCTTTCATAGCGGTTGATTTGGTTGAACGCCTCCTTGATGTCAATGCCCCTCCGTTTCAGTTCTACATGCACCAAAGGCAGACCATTCACCAAGATGGTCACATCGTAGCGGTTGGCATACTTGCCTCCTTCAGGCACATACTGGTTCAGCACCTGCAGGTGGTTGTTGTGGATGTCACGCTTGTCTATCAGTTTGATGTTCTGCGAGTCGCCATTGTCGCGCGTGATGTTCACAATTTCCGAGCGTTGAATCCGTTCCGTCTTGTCCTCAATCGTCATCTGAGGCGAGGCGATATGTCCTTCCAGCAGTTGCTTCCACTCCTTATCCGAGAGCGTCACCCCATTCAGGCGTTCCATCTGCCGTCGAAGGTTCGCCAACAGTTGCGCCTCACTCGTGATGTTCACACGCTCATAGCCTTGCCCCACCAGTTGCCTGATAAACTCCGCTTCCAGTTCAGCCTCGCTCTGGTAGCCCCGTTCCTCCCGTGGAAACACCTCATAGTGCGCCATCACAGTGGTATGTTCCTGCTCTACAATGATTTTGTGGTCTTCCATTGTCTCTTGCTTTTTGTTTTTTCTTTATTTTCCTAGGGGCTCCTAGGTCTTCCTAGGCTCCCCTAGGCTTTCCTAGGCTTTCCTAGGCCCTCCTAGGACTGCCTAGGACTTCCTAGGATTGCCTAGGATTGCCTAGGACTGCCTATTCCCTCCTATCTCCTATCTCCTATCCCCTCTCTCCTCCAGCCTCTTCTTCAGTTCCTCGTTCTCCTTCTTCAGTCTTTGGTTCTCCTCCTCCAGCGCCTTCAGGCGGGCATCCACCTCTTGGCGGTAGCCCGTCCTCGCAGCGTGCATCCGCTCCTTGATGCCGCCCTCTGTCACAAACCTCTTCTCCAGTTTCTCTATATAGGCACACATCATCCTGTCCGTCTGGTGGCAAAGGGTGAGCAGCAGGTTCGCCATCTCCTCGTCGTTCATCTTCGCCACCAGGGGAGCGTAGGCACTGTAGTCGTTGTGCGAGTGGCAGAAGTCGCGCAGTTTCCGCTGACGTTCGCTGTCAATGTCCCACAACGAAAGGTGATGCGTGTGCAGGTAGTCGTGATAGTCGGCGCGAAGTTCTTGCAGACTTCCGCGCGCCACATTCATCAGTTTAATCTCCATCTCCGAACTCGTCTGCCCGTCCTCGCTACCCTCCACAATGTTCTGCTTGCCCGAACGAGCCGCCTGCACCATCTGGTCCACCGTCCTGTCGCCATGAGCAGGGAGGAAACGCTTGCAAAACTCCACCGTCAACTGATAGATGGCATCGCTCTTCTGATAGAAATACAAGTCCTTCCACACCACCGCCTTCTTCAGCACCTTACCCTTCGTGTCATACTCCATAGTTTCAACTTTTTTGTTTGTCCTTCTTTGTTCTTGTTTGTTCTTCTTTCTCTCTTAGTTTCTCTTCCTAAGTTTTCCTAGGTCATCCTAGGCTCCCCTAGGTTCTCCTAGGACTGCCTAGGATTGCCTAAGACTGCCTAAGATTGCCTAAGACTGCCTAAGATTGCCTAAGACTGCCTAAGACTGCCTATCCCTCCCAAGTTTCTCTTTTCCCCTTCAAGTCTTTCCTCTCTCTTCCTCCCCCTCAAACGTCAGCAACTGATTTCTATAATACTCATATTGCTTTTCCCTCATCGCCAGTTGCTCCTCCAAGTTGGAAATAGATTGCTCAAAGGTGTCAAGGATAGAAACTATGCGGGATTGGGCTTGCAAAGGAGGATAATAAAAACGAAAACTTCTCAAAGAATTCAAAGAAACCGTTTTTTGTGCACCACCAGAAGCCTTCTCTTCTCCTTGTTTCTTAGCATAATTAGAGCATAACCAATGGTATATGTATCGCGACAACGCAATTGTATTATTGGGCCTAATTAAAGCGATATGCCTTTGAAAACAAAACTCTCTATTATCTTCTATTAAAACGGGAATTCCAAAAGAACCTGTAACGGTATATAAAACGTCTCCTTTCTTAGCCTTTTTATCACTTTTCAAGGAATTGTAGTATTCTTGGGGAACAAAAAATGTATTTGAAAAGTCAATTGTGTGACTCAACTTTTCAATATCTGAAATTGTGACAAATGGTATTCCTTCCGATGACTTTGGAGGGGGTTGATGATCACCATCCGTTATAAAAAGAACACATTCTCCCAACTTCTTCATTTCCACTCCTTCTTTTCCTTCCAGATCCAGCAACAGATTTCTTTCATACTCATATTGTTTTCTTCTCTCCTCTATTTGCTGTTTCAGATTGGAAATGGAAGAGGTGAAGGTGTCAAGAATGGAAACTATACGTTGTTGTTCGGAAAGGGAGGGAATGGGGATTTGAAGTTGTTTTATCATCGCCAAATTCAGACTTGTCAAGGCTCCTTGTGCAGAAGATCTGATTTTGAAATAGTCTTTAGCTAAGCTGTAGAAAACAAACTTATAATTTACTATAGATTCAACCGTTTCTATTGCACAGACGGATTGGTTAGCTGTTGTTTCGAAATCAACAATCGCTGATTTCGCAACAGTTGCTCCCGTCATAGCCATAACAACGCTGCCTTTACGAATAAGTTTAGCTGACGAGTTTTTGTATCCTGCTGTTGTGATATTACGTTCTGCTTTTGTAATAACATTAAAGTCAATCTCGCCTGACCTTATCCAAGGTATGTCGCCATCATAATATTCTTCATGTTTTGTACTAGGGGTTCCGCCAGCAAAAACATTAGAACTTATTTCACCTATAGATTTCCACTCCACCATATTACAACATATTTTTTAATTGTTCAATTTCATTTTGTAACACTTGCTTTCTAATCATCGTATTACCCATTGAAGAGCCGTCAACAAAATGGTGCATAGAAGAAAGAGTTTTTAATTCAGCCTCTTTCTTCCTAATTTCACGCTTGATGTTCGCCTTATCGCTTCTACTGTTTTGGTATAACGCAATAAGTGAAATGATGATGGCAATGATTGCCAGAATGTTTTCTTTTATGTAATCAAATACTGCTTCCATATTATACATCTCCCAATTTCTTCCATTCCACCATACCTATTCCTCCTTTCCTTTATTAATTATCCATAACCCGTTCTTGTCGCTGCCTGTTCTGGCGATGATTCCAAGGTCACGGAATTTTTTCAGTTGTTTCTCGATGCCACGCTTGCTTAATCCTGTCTGATTGGCGATGTCTCCTGCGGTCAAAGAAGGGTTGGAAGCCAAGAGCAACAAGACTTTCTTTTCACTTACACCGAACTTTACACCGAACTTTACACCGAACTCTTTTCCGAACTTTGCACCGAACTCGTCATCTGTTGTGGGTAAGGGTTCTCCCTGATGGGCTTTCAGTGTCTGATAGATTTCGCCCAGCATGAAGTCGATGAAAGGACCTGATTGCCCTACGTTGGTGCTGGCGTTGATGGCATCGTAGTATTTTTGTTGGTTGGCATACACCATGTTCTCCACGGGCAGGTGCTCAAAGAGCGGATGCAGTTTGCCCCAAATGAGCGACTGCCACAAACGTCCTGTGCGCCCGTTACCATCGATGAAGGGTGGAATATAGGTCAATTCTTCGCTCATTCTCCCAATTCTTTTACGATTGCATCAATCTTCCTGTTCAGCTCTTCTCCTTCTGCAATCAGTTCCGTCAACTTGGCATTGACCGCCTTGATGTCTATCACCTCACGGGTGTCTTCCTGTTCCACATAGGAGGAAACGCTGAGGTTGGCATCATTCGCCAAAATGTCGCTGTTGGGCACCAAGCAGGAGAAGTATTGCTCTTCCTTGCGCTCGGCAAAGACATTGAAAATGTGGTCTTGGTTCTCCGTGGTGAGACGGTTCTTGTTGCCCGACTTCACAAACTCGCGCGAGGCATCGATGAAGAGCACCTTGTTGTCGGGACGCATGCCCTTGCGCAACACAATGATGCAGGTGGCGATGCCCACGCCGAAGAAGAGGTTGGCGGGCAACTGGATGATGGTGTCGATGCGGTTGTTCTCTATCAGCCACTGACGGATGCTCTTCTCCTTGCCGCCACGATAGAGCACACCAGGAAACTCGACGATGGCTGCCGTGCCGCTCTCGCTGAGCGATGCCAGCATGTGGAGCGTGAAAGCGAGGTCGGCTGTCTTGTCGGGTGCCAGCACTCCGGGACCAGAAAAGCGGTCGTCGTTGATGAGGAGCGGGTTCTTCGAGCCTTCCCATTCGATGCTGTAAGGGGGATTGCTGACGATGGCATCGAAAGGTTCCAACTGACGATGCTGGGGATGAACCAACGTGTCGCCCAACTGGATGTCGAACTTGTCGTAGTTGATGTTGTGCAGGAACATGTTGATGCGGCACAGGTTGTAGGTGGTGGGGTTGATTTCCTGTCCGTAGTACATCAGGTTGGGGTTGTCCCGTCCGATGGTCTTGGAGAACTTGAGCAACAACGAGCCACTGCCACATGCAGGGTCATAGACCGAACGAATCTCATGGCCATCGGCAGCAGCCAGACGCGCCAAGAGTTCACTCACTTCCTGAGGGGTGAAGAACTCGCCGCCCGACTTGCCTGCCCCGCTGGCATACATGGTCATCAAGAACTCATAGGCATCGCCGAAGGCATCGATCTTGTTGTCCAGAAAGTCCTCGCCCAGATTCATGTCGCGAATCTTCAAGAGCACCTTCGCCATATTCCTGTTGCGCGTCTTCACATCGCCGCCCAGAAACATGCTATCTACGTTGAAGTCGCTGAAGAGCCCCTTCATGTCATCTTCCGACGCCGTGCCGATGGCAGACCCCTCGATAGCCTTGAACACCTTTGCCAGCGTCATGTTCAGGTTCTCGTCCTCTTCGCAGTGCTTGCACACATTCTGGAAGAGTTGGGAGGGAAGGATGAAGAAACCCTTCTCCGCCACCATCATGTCGCGCGCCTCTTCTGCTTCCTCGTCGCTCATGGCTGCATAGTCAAAGCCCTCCACACCTGCCTCTGCCTGCAACTTGTTGATGTAGTCAGTCAGATTCTCCGAAATGAAACGATAGAACAGAGTGCCCAGCACGTATGCCTTAAACTCCCAGCCACCAGCCTGACCTCTCAAGTCGTCCGCCATCGCCCAAATGGTGCGATGCAATTCCTCACGTTGTTGTGTATTCCCCATATCTCTCTTCTATTATAGATTTTGATATTGCAAAGTTACGATTAAGCGAGGAAAGAACCAAATATATTTGCGTTTTTTCGAGTGCGGGCAACTTGGAGCATCGTTCAGTTGCGTGAAAGAACGAGAAAAAACAGTTTGAATTCGGGGAAAAAAGAAATCAAGGAAAAACAGACCCCCTAAACCGACGTGCCCCACGTCGCCTTGCCGACGTGCCCCACATCGGTCGACCGACGTGGGGCACGTCGGTTTTGGGGGTGTTACAAAAGAGGAAGTTCCTCACAGACGAATTGCAAGGATTTCATTTCTCAACTTCCGAAAGTTAAATTATTGGATTTTTTTGGCAGTACCCTTTTCTTACCGTAACTTTGCACTCGAAATAAAAAACAGGATGGATATGAAAAGATTGATTTGGATTGGGATAATTGCCTTCTTCTGCTTGCAGGGAATGGCACAGACGACAAATAAGACGGTGGTGGTCAAGAAGCCTACGACGACAAAGCAGACGGTGAAAAAGCCCGTTGCAACCAAAACGACGACAACTTCGAAGACCGCAACAGCAAAGCCAACAACGACGAAACCCACAACGGCACAAACTGCGGGGAACGGCAAGACAGACAAGACGGCATTCAATGAGAAGACCGCTGCGAGCAATCAGGCGCAGAAGGAAAATGCAGCCATACAACAGACGACAGGATACCTGTATAACGTACCTCTCCCCTACCTGCCACAGAAACTGGATGTGCTGTTCATCGGCAATTCGTTCTCTATCGACACCAGTGCGGCACTGCCTTCCATTCTGAGTTCGCTGGGCATCAACAACGTGAATGTGTATGTGCTTTACAAGGGTGGCTGTTCGATGAAGCAGCACTATGAGTTTTACAAAAGCAATGAGAAGGTGTATGAACTGTATCGCTATAACAGTCAAGGGGAGGTGCTGTTGGAGAAGGCGACCAGCATAAAAGAGGCGATGCAACGATTCCCCTATGATGTGGTGGTGTGGCAGCAGTATTCGTTGGAATCAGGTGATTATACGACTTATGAACCTTATCTGTCAAAACTGATTCAGGCATACAACATCACGAAACTGGCGGCTCGCACTACGTTTGCTTTCAACGAGACCTGGGCGTATGCCTCCAATGCCAAGAACCTGTCGAAATTTAAGAATCAGAAGAACATGTGGAAGAGTATCTGCACGTCAGTAAGGAAGATGAAGGCTGCATCAGGCATTGACATTATCATTCCATGCGGAACGGCTGTGCAGAATGCCAGAGAAGTGGAGGCATTGAAAGTTGACAACGAACTGACACGCGACGGGACACACATCAACTACTTTGCCGGACGATACCTATTGGCATGCACATTCTTCGAGAGCATCATTGCCCCCTGCCTGAACCGCAATCTGCGCGACGACACAACTATCTACGGAAAGGACACAGACACAGGGCAAGTGAACAACACCAACCGCCGCCTGTTGCAGAACTGTGCACGACTGGCTATCGCCAATAATTACGAAATCAGCGAGTTTGCCGACCAATAAATGTTAAACTACTTTAATAAAAGGGCATTTGCAGGTGTTTTCTTCTTAATGATAGAAAGGAAAAGAGTAACTTTGCAACATCTTATTGATAAAGTAATTAATAACAATATGAAAAAAATCATTCTCTCTCTGCTTGTGCTGATGGCATCGGTGGCAAGCATTCAGGCACAAGACCTCTTTAAGACGGTACGTGACAACGCTACTAAAGTGGTGAACAACCCTTCTTCATCTGACGAAGAAATTCAAATCAACCAGTTCAAGGTGACTGCCCTGAACTATCTGGCCATGATGGTGCAGAAGCGTGGTTTGAAGAAGGATACCTACTTCTACGATAGCCAGGCTGTCAACATGACATCATTCATCACTGACTTTCAGGTGAATTTGGAAAAGGCTCGTGCCATCTCTCCTGCCAAGCGCATGGAAATCATGAAGATCTATACAGATGCCAGCAAGTTCAACCCTTTGTTTAAGGACACTGACAAAGAAAAAGTGAACTGCTACGTGGACGATAAGACCACCATGACTCCCTTCTGTCTCGACACTGACTGGGAGAAGGCTTACGACCAAGCCACCACATTGACCAAAGCAGCCTTGAAGTAGGCAAAAACAGACATGAAGATGATCAAAATCAACC
>SAMEA3663283__coassemble_845_pt1 | contig 37276 bp, 39 predicted proteins | sample SAMEA3663283__metabat2_high_PE_026 | metagenome-assembled genome bin SAMEA3663283 (sample SAMEA3663283) | pig gut metagenome | biome: pig gut; feature: pig-associated habitat; material: faeces | place: China | collected 2013 | reverse complement strand
ATTTGATGCCCCATCTCTCGCTTCATCCCACTCTTCGCACATGCAGCTCTGACACAATTTTTGAGAAAAGCGTGAATTTACCGACTTCACGTTCGATGAAACTGCACTTAAAAAAACATTAATTTAAGTTTCGGAAGTTCCAAACACTTCATTTTCAACAACGAATAAAGCGAATAATTCTAATTTACCATGCGGCGAGAAGATGTATTTTCCTAATGCCGCAAGCGGCAACGAATGGAATCGAATGGCTACACTCAGCATTCGTTTTTATTCGTTGCACCCTTGGGTGCATTGTGTATTGTATAAATTCGTCGTATTCGAAATATTCGTTGTTGAAGAAAGCATCCGAAACTCCAAACATTAAAATTGAATTACAAAAATCAAGACTTCCGTTTTAATATGATGTAGAGGATGACGGGAGCACCGAGGATGGGAGTGACAGCATTGAGGGGAATGACGGTGGTGGGTGGCAGGGTGCAGAGCAAATTGCAGAAGAGTGCCAGTACAGCACCTGTCAGCATCGTGACGGGCAGTAGTACACGATGATTGGAGGTGCCCAACAGGAGGAACGCCACATGAGGTGTGGCAAGTCCGAGGAAGGCGACAGGACCGCAATAGGCGGTGATGACAGCCGTAAGCAGACCTGTGGCAAGGAGAAGCAGGTTACGCGTGCGCTGGATGTTCACACCCAGATTGACGGCATAGTTTTCACCTAAAAGAATGGCGTTGAGGGGTTTGATAAGCAACAAAGCCAGTACTAACCCCACGATGCACAGGATGGCGAAGATGGGCATCTGCTGCATAGAGACACTGTTGAAATTACCCATGCCCCAAATGAGGAAACTCTGTATGTTCTCCACAGAAGCAAGGAAATTGAGCAAGGAGATGACGGAAGAGGTGATATAGCCCATCATGATACCTGTAATGAGGAGCATGAGGTTATTCTTCAGCAAAGAAGAGAAGAACAACAATAGCCCCATGATGAGCATGGAGCCGAGGAATGCCGCACCCACAATCGCCAGATAGCCACTCCAGGAGTAGAGTCCTGCCGTGATGGTGCCTCCGAAGGCAAGCATGACGATGGCCACACCAAGATTGGCACCTGAGGAGATACCGAGGATGGAAGGTCCAGCAAGAGGGTTGTGGAAGGAAGTCTGCAAGAGGAGACCTGCGGTGGCGAGTCCTGCACCTGCCAGCATAGCGGTGAGAGCGGTAGGAAGTCGGGAACCAAGAATGATGTAAGATATGGCATCTTCAGACTCCCCTCCATGCAAAAGGGTCTGCAGCACATCGGTAGCGTCAATATGAACGGAACCGAAAAAGATGTTGAGGACGAAGAGTGCCACAACACCGATAATCAACAGGCAGATACGGAATCTCATGAGAGTTGACAGTTAAGGTTAGGGTTATGGTTTTAGTCGCTGGTAGAAATACAGGGGTTCGTGAAGTTGTATCTCGGGATGGGTTATTTGGATGATGTCAGAAAGCATACGGTCTGGATGGAAAGGCGAACGTTCATAGAAGAAGGAAGTGCGGGTATTGCACCCCCACACGTTACCTTTCTTGAAGGCATCGAAACGGCGATAGACTTCTATTTCTGCACCCAATTGGTCAAGGGTCATGGTGGCATCAGAGTCATAACGCATCAACCAGATGTCAGCATCGTGGGCAGTAGCATAGACTTGTTCGACAGAAAGGGGCACAGAACCGCTCTGCGTGTATTCGGGAAAGGCGGTCTGTGCACCTGCATCGGCATATAGTTGTCCGATGGTGCTGTGCACCCCAGGTTGATACCACACACTGCCATAAAGTTCCTCAGAAAGAATGCGGGGCTTCGTGGCAGCATTCTTCACCAATGCACTGAGGCTGTCATAACGCGCCACCAGTGCATCGAACATGGCATTCGCCTCTTTCTCCTTCCCCAAAAGGAGTCCATAGAACTTCATCCATTCTGCTCGTCCCAATGCTGTCGGCTCCATGTATTCGGCACACTCGACGATGGGTATGCCGAGTTGTCCCAATTTGTCATGCCCCGTATTGCTTTCGAAAGGTGACACCAGCATAGCGTCTGGATGAAGTTGAATGATGCGTTCCTGATTGGGTGACATACCATTGCCACAATCCACCACCTCTTTGGTGAGTCCATGGATATACTCCTTCTCACACACACCTCCAATACTCTGTTCCATACCAAGTTCGCAGATAAGTCCACAATGCACAGCAGTAAAGACGAGTGCATTCTTAAGGGGAACATGGATGGGTTGAGAGTTACCGTCCGAGAATTGAGAGTTGAGAGTTGAGAGTTGAGAGTTAGGGCCCTCCATCAAGACATAAGATCCCAACAAGCCCTCTCCCCAAGGATTCTTGAGTTTCACTTCCACCACATTGTCGCCATAACGCACCATGGTGATATTCTTGGCATAACGCATGGGGATGGTGTCGCCTTCGCCTTGGAGAGGAGAAGCAGTGTTGCCTCCGCACGACAAGAATAGTGCGGAGGCAACAAGAAAGAGAAACAGAATATTTGTTCTGTTCATGGACACATCTAATTATTGTACATACTTAATATCTGTGTTGAACACCACTGAGATTGGGCCTGTAGCAGTGTTCTCATACTTTTTCACAAATTTGCCCTGAGCATCATACTGGTTCGTGTAGGATGGCAGTGCATAACCAGGATAGCCTGTCTCTGGATTCTCCTGATAGGAAACGATGAAGATGTTGCCAGTCACTGGGTCTGCTGCAATCACTGCAGGGCTGAAGATGCCCTCAGGCTCCCAACTGGTTGTTGCGCCTGTTGCAGCATCGTAAATCAGATAAGTCGTCTCAGCAGCGCCGTAAGGAGCATTCACGGTATAAATCTTCTTTCCGTCAGTACACATAGCAGTACCATCCACCACTTTTGTCACCTCGCCAGATGCAGTAATCTTGCGGACACCTGCACCCGTCTGATTCCAAGAAGCATCATAGGTACCATAATCCAGATAATAGACATCAGAACCAAGCGTGAGAATCTGCATAGGGTTGGTAATCACCTCATCCTTGATTTCCTCCACCTTGCCACTACCGAGGTCAATCTTGGAGATGGAAGGATTCTCACAATTGCCGTAGTCTGAGTTAGCCACGTAGATGCAACCATTGGCAATGGTCAGTCCGTCTGGATAGGAACCAACAGTGTAAGTGGTTTGCTTAGCAAAGTTCACAGTGTCGATGGCTGCCACAATACCATTGCCGCCATTGTTACTGTCGCCATAGAAAGTGACATAAAGGTTTCCGTTCTCACCCACTGCGGCACGAGGGCTGACGCCATCCTTTTCGCCCAAGAGGTCGATGGTGTTGATTTGCTTCACAACAGACAACGTGTTCTTGTCGCACACCCAAATAGTTGCCTCGGCATCCACCACAATGTAGAGTTTGCTTCCGTACTCTACAATATAGTTGGCTGTCTTACCAAGAGACTTGCCGTTTGCCTTCTGGAAAGCATTGGCAGTCACCGCACCTGCCTGATAGTCAATGTAACTAACATTACCATCAATGTTGGCCTTCTTATTACCAGAACCCACCACGAACATACCATTAGACACGTCCACTTTCTTCAATTCTGGAGTGTCATCGTCGTTGCTACAAGCAGTAAAGAGGGCTGCGCCCATCATCAGTACTGCAAAACTCAAAAGACTTTTTTTCATTTTGTTAGGTTTTAATTGTTAAACGTGAAAAATAATGATTTATTGTTATAACTTATAACTAAGTGAAAATTGAAAGCTTCTGCCAGGCATGGGATAGGCTCCCACAATCTCGTATTGCTTATCTGTCAGATTCTTCAAATCCAAACGTGCCTCCATAACACCATACCCGATGTGGAAACGATGGTAGGCTGATGCACCCAATTCGTAGTAGCCATCCACCCGTGTCCCCTGTAGATGGGCATTGGTCGTCCAACGCTCACTCACAGTCGTCAAGTGGGTAGCGCAACACACCCACGGGTTTTCCCATGCCAATGCGAAGGAGCCTTGATGCTCGGGCGTATAGGCTATTTGGTTTCTGTAATAGGGAGAGGAGGGGTTAGTACGGTTTTGTGCCCGCTGATAACTATAACACCCCGATGCGGTGAGCAGATGGCGCTCGTTGAACTGATGGGTGGCATTGAGCGTGATGTCGGCTCCATATACACGCACCTTGCCAACATTGACGCAGTTCCACACAAACATATTGAAGGGCACTGCCACAATCATGTCTTTGACCCAATTGTAATAGCCATCTAGGGTGGTCTGCACGTGAGTCTTGCCAAAATCGCCCTGCCATGTCGTGCCGATGTTGAGTTGTTCGGTGCGTTCGGGCTGCAAGTCTTTGGAACCGTAATGGAAGAAATAGTTCTCGTTAAACGTGGGGGCACGGAATATCTCTTTATAGGAAGCACGTACATGCCATTGGGGCAACAACTGATAGGATATGCTGAGTGAGGGCGAGAGGCGACGCATGTCGTCAGCCGCATCCCCCTGCTTGGCATCATTCAAATAGAGCGAATGGAGCAATCGTCCCATCACCGTAAGACGGTGGGTGCGGAATTTGGCCGTAGCCGACTGCAAAAGAGTATTGCGGAAAGGATGGGCATCGGTGTCGAGTGTGCTGCTCAGGTTGTTGAAGGCATAGTCAATGGAATAGTCGAATGCCCAATTTTGCAGAGGCATATAGAGCAAGCAGGCAGAGGTGTAGTATTCACGTTGCCAATAGTCGGCATCCTGTATCTGACTCGCCACCATGCCGTCATCGTAGAGTGAGGCTGCCCAATTGAACTTGCCGTTGAGTTTGAGGGAGATTTTGGTGGTGAGACGTGTCTGGTACATGAGTTGTCCGAAGAGGTTGCGGTCGCGCAGGGTCTCACGACTGAGATTGGAATAATAGTGCACTTGCCCTGGCAACTGGCGGTCATTGTCGTAGTAATAAACTTTTCCTGTCAAGCGGTCGGAGGGGCGGATGTTCCACACAAAATTCAGTTCGCCATGCCCTGAGTTCATGCGACTGTTCTTGCGATAGTCACTCACTTTTTCCGTCACGTTCTTGATGGTATAGGGGTAGTCGTTCTCGGCATAGGTGTATTCGCCCAAGGCAGAGAAGGCAAAGTGCCCGTTTAGGTTCTGTTCATATTTGAGGAAGGGTGACACATAGCCAAAAGAACCCACCTTCAGTTGTGCCTTGAGATGTGGGCGCACATCGTCGGTCGGCAACTGCATGGACTGAATTTGGACTGTGGCTGGTGTGGTGACTTGTCGGGCTGGAATGAAGATGTCATCATTATCACCAATAACCAGCGAGAGACTGCCCACATTGTCCAACGAATAGCGAGACATATCTATCTCACCATTTTGGCACTCACTGAGCATGACTCCGTCGTAACTGACACCCGTATGTTTCGTGCCCAAACCACGCACTGACACAGTCTTCATGCCCCCTGCCCCACCATAGTCGCGCAATGTGATACCCGGAAGACGATGCAGGGCATCTGCCATGTCGGTCACGCCCATACGCAGCATCTCACCATGATCCATCACATACAAGGGGGCTGTAGAGGTCATCGTGTGGTGTTTACGACTGTCCACCACCTGCACCTCGTTGAGACGAAGTGAGGTGGTGTCTGTCTGTGCCGGCAATTGCACCGTCACGAAGGCAAGACCTATGATGATCAAGAGTTTTCTCATTTTCAAAACGGATGCAAAATTACAAATTTAAGTTTGACTTCATCGAGCTAAAGGTTCGTATGTTTTATTTCTTTGGAGTGAAAGGAGTGAGAGGAGTGAAAGCCGATACTCGAAAAAATGAAAGAATGAAGGAATGAAAAGTTGCCCTCAACTCTCAACTCTAAACTCTAATCCCTAAACTCTAATCCCAAAACTCTACAATGGCATATTGCCATGTTTCTTAGGTGGATTGCTCTGATTCTTGTTGCGCGACATCTCCAAAGCCTGAATGAGACGCAAACGGGTGTCGCAAGGCTGGATGATTTCGTCGATGTAACCCAATTGTGCGGCTGGCATGGGGTTGGCAAATTTTTCCCTGTACTCTTCTATCTTCTGAGCACGCTCTTCTGGAGTGGCTTTGCGATAGAGGATGTTGCAGGCTCCTTCGGCTCCCATCACGGCAATCTCAGCAGTGGGGTATGCGAAGTTCACGTCTGCCCCGATGCACTTGGAGTTCATCACGATATAAGCACCTCCGTAGGCTTTACGGGTGATGACCGTGATTTTCGGCACCGTCGCCTCGGCAAAGGCATAGACAATCTTGGCTCCGTGACGGATGATGCCGTTGTGCTCCTGTTGCACACCAGGCAAGAAACCTGGTACATCCTCGACGGCGATGAGGGGGATGTTGAAGCAGTCACAGAAGCGGATGAAACGGGCAGCCTTGTCAGAAGCATCAATGTCGAGGGCTCCAGCCAAGAAGTTGGGCTGGTTGGCTACGAAACCAACGGTACGTCCTGCCATACGTCCGAAACCTATGACAATATTCTTTGCAAATTCAGGCTGAATTTCAAAGAAGTACTGCTGGTCGCAGACTGGCTCGATGATATTGCGGATGTCATAGGGAATATTGGGATCTGTCGGCACCACAGTATCAAGTTCATGACAGATGCGGTCCACCTCGTCAGTGACAGGATGTACGGGGGCGTCTTCCATGTTGTTGGAGGGAATGAACCCAATGAGTTCACGGATGGTCATGAGGGTCTCTTCATCATTGTTGCAGATGAAGTGGCTCACACCGCTCACCGAGTTGTGAGTCATGGCACCACCGAGGGTTTCCTTGTCCACATCCTCGTTGGTCACAGCCTTCACCACGTTGGGACCCGTTACAAACATCTGGCTCTGCTCTTTCACCATCAGGATGAAGTCGGTGAGAGCAGGGCTATAGCAGGAACCACCAGCACAAGGCCCGAGAATGGCACTGATTTGGGGAATGACACCCGATGCCATCACATTTCTCCTGAAGATGTGGGCAAAACCTGTGAGGGATTCCACACCCTCTTGGATGCGGGCACCACCAGAATCATTCAATCCGATGATAGGGGCACCGTTCTTCAGTGCCAAATCCTGCACCTTGGCTATCTTCTGGGCATTGGCTGCCGAGAGCGAACCACCCAACACGGCAAAGTCGAAGGCATAGACAAAGACGATACGCCCGTCAATCTTACCATAACCAGAGATGACACCATCGCCTTCGATGCGTTTCTTCTCCATGCCAAAGTCGGTGCAACGATGCACCACATGCTTGTCCATTTCCACAAAAGTGCCACGGTCAAGCAGCGTTTCTATTCTTTCTCTTGCTGTAAGTTTCATCATTTTTAATTTTCAATTTTCAATTTAATCAGCGCTTGTTCCACACGAACACTGTCACCCACATTCACTAACACATCTTTCACAATACAGTCAGCATTGACTTTATAATTCGACTGCATCTTCATGGCTTCCATTGTCAGCACGGTGTCGCCGGCTTTGAGGGTGTCGCCAGGCTTCACGTATATGTTGACAATCTTGCAAGGCATGGGTGCTGTAATGACATCTGCCTGCACAGAGTCCTGAGAACCTCCACGACGCATCTTCATATATTTCGCCTGCGAATCAAGCATATCAATCTGATAAGTCGAGTAGTTGAGGTTCACACGGTAGTGCTTCTCCCCACTCTCTCGGATGAGTTCGGCATTGTACGAATTTCCATCGTAGATGAGGGAGCAAGTGCCATTTTCCAGCATCGCCACATCCACATCATACACCTTTCCGTCAATGTCTATCTTCACTTGGTTGCCCTCCTTGTTCAACAGGGTCACTTCCAAGGTCTTATTTCCAACCTGTATTTCCATCTTTTCATTTACAATTTACTATGTACAATATGACAATTTACATCCTATCCGCATGGCAAATAGTTAAATAACTAAGTCGTCCAACAAATTGTACATCGTAAATTGTCAAATTGTACATGTTTATACTCTCAGTACTCCTTTCTGCAATCCGAATGCCCTCCAGCGGCTGATTGCCGTATTCTCCACTGTGGGTGTGGTGGGTTTATTCTCTTCGAGATTCATCAAGTAGTCAATGTATGCCGCAATGACCGCCATCGGTTCGGAATCGTTCTTGAAACCAGGGCGTGGACGCAAGCGATCTTGATTACGCTCGATGAAGTAGGTGTTGTAGTTACCCTGCTTGAAGTCTGGCACATCAATGATGCGACGCAGATAGCGGATGTTGGTGGTCAAACCTGTAATCTTATATTCATAGAGCACACGACGCATACGCTCGATGGCATATTCACGACTGGTTGCCCACACGATGAGTTTGCCAATCATCGGATCATAGTGTACAGGAATTTCGTAGCCTTCATAGACATAAGAATCAATACGAGTGCCGATACCATGTGGTTCGGTAAGTTGCTTGATCACTCCAGGCGACGGCATGAAATTGTGCTCCGTATCCTCAGCACAGATACGACATTCGATGGCATGTCCACGCTGTCGGATGTCCTCCTGGCGGTAGTTCAGTTCCTGTCCGTCAGCGATGAGGATTTGCTCCTTCACCAAGTCGATGCCCACGACTTCCTCAGTGATGGGATGTTCCACCTGCAAACGGGTGTTCATCTCCAAGAAATAGAACTTATGGTACTTATCCACGAGGAACTCGATGGTTCCTGCACCTTCATACCCTACGGCACGGGCGGCTGCCACGGCTTTGGCACCCATCTCCATACGCAGGTTATAATCGATAAAGGGACTTGGACTTTCTTCCACAATTTTCTGATGACGACGCTGCACAGAGCATTCACGGTCAAACAAATGCACTACATTGCCATGCTTGTCACCCAAAATCTGGAACTCGATGTGGTGGGGTTCTTCCACAAATTTCTCAATATAAACGGTATCGTCACCAAAACCAGACATGGCTTCGCTCCGAGCAGCGTTGTACATCTCCACCACATCCTCTTCACGTTCGATAAGGCGCATACCTTTGCCACCACCACCCATTGAGGCCTTCAGCATGACAGGAAAACCTATCTTCTTTGCCACATCCACCGCCTCTTCAGCCGACTGGAGAGGTTCTTCAGTACCAGGCACCACAGGCACTCCAGCCTCTATCATCTTGCGACGGGCACTGATTTTGTCGCCCATCTCTTCCATCGTTTCGGGTCGGGGACCTATGAAGATGAAACCCTCCTGTTCACAACGACGGGCAAACTCGGCGTTCTCGGAGAGGAATCCATACCCCGGATGGATGGCGTCCACCTTATGCTTGTGGGCAGCCTCGATGATATGGTCAATGTTCAAATAACTGTCGCTACTCGCTGCCCCACCAATGCACTCTGCCTCGTTGGCAAAGAGCACATGACGTGACAAGCGGTCAGCCGTACTATAGACTGCCACCGAACGGATGCCCATCTCGTAGCAACTACGCATCACACGGATAGCAATCTCCCCACGATTTGCTACTAATATCTTTCTAATCATAAAGTCATTTACAATTTCACTATTTACAATGTACAATATAACAATTCACATCCTGTCCACATGGCAAATAGTAAAATAACTAAATTACCCAATAAATTGTACATTGTAAATTGTCAAATTGTACATAATATTTACATTTCCTGCTCCGACAACTCATTCGCCTCCATTAGCGCACAATCGTCAGTAATACGCTGGAGCGAGACAGCCGCCATGTTGAGCGTACGGAAACACTGTTTCAACATTGCTTGTGCAGCAGGCGTCTTGACACCCATACGTTTTTTGAGGTTGAAGAGTTCTTTGGTGATGCCCAACAATTCATTTGTAGGCAAGAACGTCTCTTCCGAAGCCGTATCAATGGTATTGTCAATCTGCTCCATGATAGCAACCACCCCATCAGCCTTTTGCCTCTCGTCAAACGACTGGCTGATCAAATCCTCCACATTGCCCTTCAGTTGATTCATCAGGTCAATGTATTGTGTATAAGTTGAATGATAGATGTCCATATTCTCACTTTATTTTATTAAATCAAGCGCAAGGTGAAGTAACCCAGCACCATACCGATGACACCAATGACAATACCCACCTTCAGCATTTCGTTCTGTTTCACCAAACCAGTTGAGTGTGCAATGGCATTAGGAGGCGTACCGATAGGCGTACCGATACCACCAATGTTGGCGCCCAACGGAATGGCAAGTGTCAATGCCACACGTCCCTTACCATCAGCAGGCAGCGCCTTGAACACAGGAGCAAGGAATGTCAGCATCATCGCTGCAATCACTGAAATGAGTGATGCAATGAATGACTTGTTGTTGAATCGGCTTGACATCTTGTTGCCAGCCTTTGAATCTCTTTGTGGTTCCAACTTCTTGAACAGATGAAGATGGAAGAGTTTGTTTCTAAATAATGACATATAATAGTAATTTAGAATAATCATAGTGGAGTGCCCGAGCATCACTGCTGGGGCACTCGGCATTTACAACACTTGCAATGATATTTTATGAAGATTTCATTTTTTACCTTAACGATAACTTTTACCTTAACGATAACCCTAACGCTAACTTTATCCTTAACCTCCCTTACGACATAACCAGTTAGGGTTAAGGTCAGGGTCAGGGTCAAGGTTACAGTTATAGCTACTGCCCAAAAGCAGGGTAAAGATCAAAGTTCGGCTTACCCAGTCATTAATAATAAATAATGTATGTTTCCGTCATGTCCGTAATCCCGCAGACACACGTTGCTAATGGCAATGGCAGGTCTTCTGACTTCATCCTTACAAGGTGCTCGGTCTTCCCAGAGATTTCAAAGTCTCATCTGTCAGATTCGACCTTGACTCCAGTGACACTGTTGGCAACCCTGTTAAAAAAGGACTCACAGCATCGGGTAATGTCGGGGATTTTCACCCCATTCCCATCTTAGCTCCGTCGCCACACCATCCAATTCTGGTGTGGGGGAGAACCAATTGCGAGTGCAAAGGTACGGATAAGTGAGCACAAAACAAAGAAAAAACGGAAGTTTTTGCTTTTTTTGTCGAACGAGAGTACCTTCGGCGTAGCCAACGGTACGGATAAGTGAGAAATGAAAGAAGGAAACAGCCTCACCGTTTCCTTCTTTCATTTCCTCATTTTTTATATTTTTCTCTATTTTTTCACGTTTTTCCTTCCGCGGCTTGCCGCACCCTCAACTCTCAACGCTAAACTATTCAAAAGCCTCCAAAAGAAATGATACACCCTGAATATCGGTTCCCACAGACATTCGGATGGGAAGTACCACATGAGGCGAAAGTCACGTTTGAGGCGTTGGATGTTTTGTGACAATTGGGAGACATTGTGTCTCACCCGTTTATCGTACTGTCCAAAGTTGCCAGACTGCATGATTTCATTCATAAAGAACTTGCCACTTCGTTCGTCAGCAGGAACCAACAGCATGCTTTCTTCCATGAGAAGTATTTCTTTTAGCACGTACATGACTGCTGCTGCCACATCATACAGCCCCAATCTTCTTAACAACTTTCCATCGGTTTGTCTTTCTTCTTCCGAAAATCCCTGCTTCAGCACAAAATAGTAGTCCATCATCTGCCGCAACCCAATTCCCTCATGAATCACATGATTACAGATATGTGCCATCTGATATATTCGATTGAAGGCATAAGTTGGAACACAAATGCGTCCTGCTCCATCCGGAAATTCCACTTCATGTGAGAACTGTTTCTCCGACTCCTGTACAAACCAACGCTGCAGCCTGTAATTATGGATCAAATTGTTCATGAAAGAAGGGCGGTAATGAACTTCAATCTCTATATCATCTATTTTTTTGAATTCCACATGATGATAAAGAATTTCTGGTCGATCAACTTGCCCCTTCACAAAAGCCAGCACTTTTTGTTCGCCCCCTTCCACCCATAAGTCTATATCGCCACTCATCCTGATGTTGGGGATAGGATAGAGCAGAGAATTACCTTGTCCCTTTAACACACATGAACGGAATCCCTGTTCATGAAAGAAGTTCCTCGCCTGTAGTGTCGCCTTGTTTGTCTTTTCATTTGCCACTTGAATCTGCATGGCTATCGCATACCATTGCAGAATCAGGTTACGTTCTGGTTGCTGTTCTTTCGGGAGAAGTTGCACCCCATGGAAAGCGATGCCTGCCAAAGCCTGCTTTGTACTCATCTGAAACAAAAGCAGCCATTCCTCTTTCTTCGGAACGGCTGACAGGCATTGCCTATTACCGATGGCAACTTGCAGTAATTCAAAAAATAATCGTTCCAACTACTTTTCTAACAATTGATGATAAACCTCCGCCACTTGCCCCGCTATAATGTCCCAATCGTATTGAGCCATGTCATACTGCTCTCGATGATAGGGATTGTCCATATTTGCTTGTAACTTTTCCCGAAGTGCCTCCACATCGCCCACAGGGAAATACACATCCTTATCCAATCCCACTTCCAGATTGGCAGGTATGTCACTCACCACCACAGGTGCACCATAACTCATCGCTTCCAGCAAGGAGATAGGCAACCCCTCATGTGATGACGGCAAACAATAACCTCGGCAATGGCTCAACAGCGAATGGAGTTTCTTTCCCTTAATGAATCCTGTCAGCACCACTCCATTCCCCTTCGCCATCTTCTTCAGTCTGCGCGAATAATCATCCTCAAAATCCGTGTCACCAGCCAACACCAGTTTGCAATCTTCATGATTTGTTTTTACAAACGCTTCAATCAGATGATGCAGATTCTTCTCTGGTACAAAGCGGCACATGCCCAAAATGTATTTACCCTTTTCTATTCCCAAGCCCTCAAAATACTCAGGATCATCACACACGTCTGGCTTCGGAACCCCATTATAAATCAGATGCACATGTTCTGTCCGCCCATATTTCTTTGCGATCAGGTTCTTAATCACCTCGGAAATGACAATCACCTCATCAGCAAACTCACATCCCATCCGTTCCCCTAACTTCAGCATCGCCTTGGCAGCAAGCCCCCATTTGTCACGGTCATAGTCTGGTCCATGATGGGTGAACACCACCTTCATTCCTCGTATCTTCGCATAAGGAGTCAGCATCGCTGGTCCTATCGCATGTACATGCAGCACATCTGCCCCCAACGCCTTCGCCTTGTTGATGGCACGGAACGTATGGATGATGGCCTCAAACGACTTCTTCTTCGGAGAATCCACATTCACCAGTTTCACGCCCTTCCACTCCGTCAGTTCATCCTTCACATAGTTCGTCCGCCGAATCACCGTCACCTCATCTCCACGTTCCACAATTCTGGGGAACAACTCCTCGCAATGTGTTTCCACGCCACCCATGATGTCAGGAATGCCACGAGTACCTGTCACAACAATTTTCATGATGACACTTTCTACTTAAAGAAAAATGACTACCTTTGCAGTCAGAATGAAGAAATGGTTATCATATATCAAGGAGTTTTTGCAATATATATCCATCATATTGCTCTCCTTTCTTTCTGCCCTCTGGCTCACCCTTTTAGGTCGAAGGCACAAATGACCATCTGTGATTTTCGTGGTATCAGTGTGAGTTACTTAATCTCAATCTTTCTATCTGTTTCCGCAACAGTTCCTTCATACCCCTGCGACTCCACATCGGCATTCACGATATCCTCACCACGCTTACCTTTCAATGCTTCTTTCGAATCATCAGACAGACCATTATTGATGATTGCATTTACATCGCAAGTTGAAAGTTTATCCAAATCCTCCTTAGTAATAATGCCATCCCGATAATCACGTACCACTGGCAATTCATACATTGAATACTTGCCACCAAACATCGACTTCAACTTATGCTTTGCCACCCACACTGCTGGAGTCGAAATGTACTTCTTCATAGCAGGAGCCACAGACCCAATCATCCAGCAATTTCGGTCACAGCAGCGCACCTTCTTACGCACCTTCTCCGCCTCGGGCGAGTTCCACAATTCATCCCACGTCTGACGGTTCAGATTGCCCATCACCTCCTTATCCTTCGTGCCATTACAAGGCATCACATCGCCATACGGGTCAATGAAGAACGTGTCGAAACTCATGTCACAGGGCAGCAAACGTTTCTGTCCATAGATGTAGTTAATCAATCCATGATTGAAATAAGCCCTGAACCACTTCTTCGGCGAGTTACTCTTCAGCAACTCATTCACCAAGTTCTCAAAGTTTTTCGCCACCATCGGACGGTCTTTGATGATATTCTTCGCTTCCACAAAATAGAAAGAGTTATGCAACGAAGCCGTCGCAAACTCCATCCCCATCTCATCACTGATTTGATACAGCGGCACTAAGTCAGGTGCATTCTTATCCTGCACCGTCATGCCAAACCCCACATCCTTCATGCCCATCTCACGCAACTTCTTCAGTGTTGTATAGCCACGCTGATAGCCGTCATTCAGTCCACGAATCTCATTGTTCGTCTTCTCCAATCCTTCAATGGATATACGGATTCCAATCTGAGGGAACTCCTTACATAGGTCTATGATTCTGTCCGTAAAGAACCCGTTCGTCGAAATCACGATGCGGTCACTCTTCTTATACAGTTCTCGCACAACCTCCTTCAAGTCCGTCCGAATGAAAGGCTCTCCACCCGTGATGTTCGTGAAATACATCTTCGGGAGTTTCTTAATTGTCTCAATCGAAATTTCCTCTTCCGCCTTGCTCGGTGCCTTATAGCGATTACACATCGAGCAACGCGCATTGCATCGGTACGTCACAATGACTGTACCATTCAGTTTCTTTTCTGCCATAAATGATATATCTGGAAAAGGGTGAGCACTGTATATTGCTCACCAATAATAGTGAAAAAAGTCTCTCACGTCAATTTCGTGAAGAGAAAAATTACTGTTTCCTTCTTCTTGGTACTAGAACCCTATTTGTCGGCTGATATGCCTTAAGTCCAGCATCACCGGTGAAAATCTCAACTTCGAAACCTGCTTTTGCATAATATTGGACGACGTCAACAATTGACGCATCCCCCAAGGCTTGTCCACTAACAACGCTTTTCTTCCATCTTTCTGCCAAAATAATCAGGTTTTCTTTTTTCCATAGTTCGCTCTGCTCTGTAAAAGCAGCCCATGGATTCACCTTGTCTGCAGTGGCCTTAATTACATCCGCGAATGAATCTCCTAATCCACTTCTATCACCAGCACTATGAGCAATATGATTCCCAGTCTCTATAATAGATGCGATAGGCAAAACAAAAGTTGTCCCTGCCTTTTTTTCTTCCTCTATCTTACTATTTACAATCTCATAAGTCAGTCTATTCTCTCCAGATCCACATGTATCCTTACCAGGAACTCTAAGCCATACACAAAGTACGCTTGTATCAAACACCAGCACCTTATTCCTCATAGTTCATCGTTTTTAATCAAGTCACCTATAGTTCCAGAAGCCATCAACTTCGCCAAATGTTCTTTCTCCTCCAACAAGCTAATATAACTATTTCCCTCCTTATCCCTTTTCACGAATGAGATGAAAGGAATTATCTCATTTCCAAGTTCATCAATTAGCACAGGGTTGTGAGTTGTACAAAGCACGTCAACATTTCTCTCTTCCGAAATCTCTTTCAGTACTTTTACAAGTTCTTTTGCTCTTGATGGGTGTAGCCCATTATCCACCTCCTCTATAATCAGGAGGCTGCCCTTCTTAATTGTCAACAAGGCTACAATAATAGCAGCAAAGCGTAATGTTCCATCACTCATTCCCCTTGCATCTACAGGTTGGCCTGGATTCCATTCTTCGTAGCAATATAGCATCGCATCCTGATTGGTCAACCCCACAGTCACCGCCTCTATACGCTTAATATCCTTCTCAGGCAGCGGGCGGATATATTTTGTCAAAGTATCCTCAAGACGGGCTTTATCCTCCTTGGGCATTGCAGCGATGACTCCTGCAATATTGCTACCATCAGGCTTCAACTCTGCGCTTAATGGAGAATACCCCCTCATAGACTCAGGCGTTGGATTCAAGATGAAAATATTCCGAATCTGATTATTCACCTTTTTCCTCATGTCTGGCTTAACACTATAGACAAAACCATTTTCAGTTCTTTCCACTCCAACGCTTATGGTGTGCGTCACCCCCTCTTCTTCAATGGTCACTTCAAGAAGGAAGTTCTTCTCGCCTTTTCTAACAATCCAGTCCCTTCCGCCACGGATACTACCAATGGCATCGTCCAAAGAATAATGCGGGCTGAACAATCTTTGAAGGAAATCAAATGCATCAAGAACATTAGACTTGCCACTTGCATTCGTTCCGATTAGGAATGTCAATGGGTCTATATATATCAAAGAGTCCTTAAAACTCTTCCAGTTCTGCAGGCGTAATTGAGTAATCATATGACCGTTCTTTGCTATAAAAACGCTGCAAAGTTAACATTTATCCATAAAAGTTCCAAGAATCTTTCTCACTTTCTCTGTTTTAGTTATACTCACTCCGCTTTGCTCGGTGCCTTATAGCGGTTGCACATCGAGCAACGCGCATTGCATCGGTACGTCACAATGACTGTACCATTCAGTTTCTTTTCTGCCATATCTTATGATATTACTTATATTTTCCTATTATAATATTAAAAATTTTGGAATCAAATCCAAAAAACTATTAATAATTTTGGATTTGTATCAGGAGTTCTCTATCTTTGTGCAAAAATTTAGCCAAATTATGATACATCGTATATTAGAAGAGCAAATCGTTTCCTTATTGGGTAGTGGAAAAGCTATTGTTATTATGGGAGCCAGACAGGTAGGCAAGTCAACGTTGTTAGAGTCCATCTTCCGAGACAAAGAGAAGGTGCTATGGATGACTGGCGACGACTTGGATGTTCAGGAACTTTTCAGTCAAATAACTTCCTCACGTCTCAAAGCCCTTTTAGGCAACTCTCAATACCTCATTATCGATGAGGCTCAACGTATTCCTGATATTGGTCTTCGTTTAAAACTAATTACCGATCAAATCAAAGAAGTTCAGGTTATAGCTACTGGCAGTAGTTCTTTTGAGTTAGCATCCAAAGTAAACGAGTCACTTGCAGGACGTAAGCGAGAATTCCGCATGTTCCCAGTCTCATTCAGCGAGATGGTTTCCCACACCAATCTCCTTGAAGAGCTGCGTCTAATCCCCCATCGAATGGTGTTTGGTTATTATCCAGAGGTCGTTTCAAATCCAGGCAACGAGAGTGTCATCTTGAAAGAGTTATCCGACAGTTTTCTCTATAAAGACATTCTTTCTCTTGAAAATATCAACAAGCCCGACAAGATTGTCCGTCTTTTAAAGGCTCTTGCCTTCCAAATAGGCAGTCAGGTCAGTTATAACGAGGTCGGGCAGTTGGTTGGATTAGATTCAAAGACTGTTGAGCGCTATATAGACGTTCTTGAAAAGTCACACATCATCTTCCGTCTAGGTACATTCTCCCGCAATCTGCGGAATGAATTGAAGTCCAGCCGCAAGATTTATTTCTGGGATCTTGGCATCCGCAATCTTCTCATTGGCAATCTTGCGCAAGTGGAGAATCGTACAGATGTAGGAGCCTTATGGGAGAATTATGTCATTGCCGAGCGACTAAAATATAACGCTTACTGTTACAGCATTGCCCAATATTGGTTCTGGCGCACGCAGCAACAGAAAGAGATAGACTATCTTGAGGAAAAGAATGGTCAACTGAACGCCTATGAATTCAAATGGAACGACAAAAAGGCAAATGTTCGTGCCCCAGAGTCTTTTTCCAAGGCATATCCCGAAGCATTCTTTAAGGTTATAACGCCCAAGAACGTTGATGAGTTCCTATTATAATCCCCAAACACATCCTCACACCCTTCTGAGCTTGGGATAGATATGGCCAATCTCCCATCCGTATGGACTGGTACCGGTCGTCATATTTATCCTTCTCTATCCAGGCCCCACAAGCATCATGTCTATATTTCTCTTGATCGAACCCTTCTACTGGGAAAGCCCGTCCCCATAAAAATCAAGCAGTTCTTTATCTATTGTACACATACATTTTTGATTAACTTCTATCAGTATCCTTAAAAACTGTAGTTGCACTTAGAGCAACGCACATAGCATCGGTACGTCACAATGACTGTACTGTTCAGTTTCTTTTGTGCCATTATTTCAAGTGTCAATAAATATGTATAGATGTTGCCAACAGAAACTATTAATCTATTTGCTTACCATCATCAGTTTACTAAGTACATTATAATATTCCGCTGCAATCTGAGGCCATCGGAACTTCTCATCAACATAGTTGTGCATATATTGTTTATCGGCATTGGAAACGCCTGTTGCCAATCTCCTTGATATTTCGTCACACCACACCTCTGTATTAAGTTTAAGACATATCCCCAATATCCGTTCTGACAAAATATAAGCAGGCCCTGCCTCTGGAGTGGAAATAACAGGAACGCCATATGATAGAGCTTCCATTACCACCATTCCATAAATCTCATAATTTGTAGGTAGAAGCAATAGGTCAGCCCTACTAAACACACTGATTAACTCGTTGTTGGGTATTTTCTCAAAATAGAGAATTTGTCGCTTTCTTTTCGACACAGCAATACGTCCCAACAAGTGCTCTTTCAAAATACCTTTTCCTATTACCACAAGTCCTATATCATCCCTATTCAATAACTCAAGAACGTCTACTAAAAAATCGGGGTTTCGCCGTTGCTCTATAGCCCCTATATATAACAGAGTATGAGGATATTTTTCTTTGAAGCCAGCAATCCTCTTATCCAACTCTGTGTTTACTACACTTTCCACCTCATCAAGACCGACTGGTATAGTTATGATGTTATGGTATTTTTTAAACTCCAAATACTTTTTAGCAGCTTCTGTTTTGGCTATTTTCAAATCTGAGTATTTGTTTATGCACCCTGCAAACAACAAATCATATACTATTTGCATCATCCTTGCAGGCTTTGCAGGGAAATTACGGTACATTCCTTGCCACAAGATAGTCTTGCTACCTCTTTTCTTAAGAGCTTTAAATAAAAAAGGTAGCATCATTTGGGAGTCATCTAATAATTGTACTATATCATAATCACCCTTTATCAAATCAGACTTTAAAGAAGGGTAATACATTATTTCTCTATATATTTGTTTACCCTTTAACGGACGCAATCTAACTTGACAATCATTGTTTTCAACAATAACTGTATCTTCTTGAACATTGGAAAATCTGGCATAAATATCGCTTGACACACCATACACCGTTAATGCTCTTGCCAATCCTATTTCCTGAATATTATAACCTCCATATGTTAAGATATTAGAGGCTGTTCTAACTAAAGCTATTTTCATCACTATTAATGTTTACTTTTTAATTAAGTCATATATGACAGGAAATAATGTCTTAATCCAAAATCTTATCTTTTGAGGATAATAATCCTTAGGAAAGAATTCTTTTGTAAAGTACATAAAGTCATTATAAGCCAAACCTTTGGGAGAATCTAAGTATTTTATCCTTTCTTTGATAGAAGAAGATTGTGGTAAATACCCTTTACCATGATCTCGTTCACACTCTCCGAGATAGCCAGGAAGTACTAAAACAGGGTATCCTTTTTGTTTCACCCTTAACGAATAATCCCAGTCTGCAACTCCATGAGTATATTTTTCATTAAGAATTCCGCACTCTTCATATATTTCTTTGGGAACAAATAAAATATTCCCATTACACAAATCACAATCTTGATATTCTGTCTCACTAGGTGATACGAGTTTTCCTCTTAACCTATATTTATTAAACAAGATCTTAGCCCCATAGGTTACAATTCCTGTCGTAGGGCTTTTTGTACATCCTGTATATAAACCATGTTTCCCAAAATTAGACATTGAAAAGCTATCTGCCCAAAGTAGTCTTTTCAAACAATCGGCATAAATACTGGTATCATCATTCAACAACCAATAATAATCATAATTTCTGAAAGAAATAGCATTTTTCCAAGCTCTTCGCATTCCTCCAGCCCAATACAGCCCTTCTGACACCTCGATTTTCACATCTGGATATAAATGTGAGACCTCTTTAGGAGTTCCATCCGAAGAGCCTCCATCCACAATGAAGATATCTAATCCAACATCATCGGACTTATCCAATTCATAGATATTTTTCAAACAATTTAATGTTGTTTCTTTCCTATTATAACAAGTTATTAAGATTGCTATATTTTTCATCTTTTTATATACCCTAATTTAAAATGCATAATTCAATTTTTACTTAATAGATATAACTATCAGTTTTGAATTTTATATATCTGATAAGGAATGGTTATACCATCAAACTTTCTTCCACGCAATTCTTTCTTATGACTATCGGGTTCTTCTTCAAACCAAGAATAATAGGGATACATATAAAACATATATTGTGGTTGTGTATATCTCCAAATAAATAAAACATTTGAAACAATCAAATAAGAAAGAATTCCCAATGCCCACAATCTGAAATCTTTTTGAGAAAAACGAATAATCACTTGCGCCAAAGCTATATCAATAAATATGACGACATAAAACATTAATCGAATTGTATCAAAGAAAAATGGAGCTATAATACAAATGACAACTCCAAAAAATAATGCTCCTGGAAATCTAATTTTTAACTTATAAACTATTATTCCGAATAATATTACAAAATAATATACGATATAAAAAAAAGTTACACGAGCTGCTTCGAGTAAATTAATATCTCCAGAGGATATTGTCTCCATATTATTAGCCACCCTATTCAGCGCAATAGAAAATTTTACAAATTCAAGGTTGAGAAACACTTTCAGAGTAGGAATTACAATTATTAATACACCCAACAATATTTTAACAATTGTTCTTCTTGAATAATCCAAATTCCATAAAAAGGGGAGAACAAGTAAACAAAATGAAGCGAAGTGAAACATAGTACAGACAATTATAATCAAAGTATACTTCCCATATTGTCTTTTATTCAGAAACTCACCCCCCCATATTAAAAAAAGACCGACACTAACCGCCTGCCTACAAAATTCAAATTCCATATAGAAATACTGTTCACCTGATATAAAAAAAAGAAGTAATGTCAAAAATGGGTACTCGGAATACTTCTCTACAATTTTCAGGATTCCCCTATTTAATAGCCATGAAATTATTAATTGTAAAAAAACAAAACTTCCAAAAACACTTTTAACAATAAGGCACAATAACACCCAACCAATTTCATATCGATATTGAGTCAGATCATCCCATGTTACATTCGGGAATTCTGGCAATAAATCCCAAAAAACACGATACTGATAAGTATCCCCACCAATTCCATGTCTCAATCCTGAAAGCAAGAAAAATATCCAAAAGACTATTTTCAAATGGATGTGCTTGTTTTTCTGAACTCTATTCAAGTCATGAACAAAAGCAAAGAATAGTAACATCAATATAATTATCAAATATATCATTTTCTAACGTAATAATCATTAATTGAAATATCTTCAACTGGTAACAAATTTTGCATAATAGTATACTTTATTATTAATCATTTTGTTCCTTGAAGCCTTACCATTATTTTATGACTTGCTTGTTTAATTATATCAACATTAACAAGATTTATCCCAATCCCGAATATCATCCAGCCTCCCCAAAGTAGCAATTTTGCAATCAGAGAAAACCAATGATTGACAACAACTCCATCAAGCACAGCACAGATCAGAATGAATACCATACTATAAAAAAGCAGAGGAAAGTTTATTTCTATATAATAGTTTCTACGAGCCAACATGAATGTCAAAGTAATCAAGAACAATCCTACAATAAGATTTGATATCCCTGCAAAAATTGCACCGTAAATTGGAATGAATACGTAGTTAAGTAGCAAACTCATTATACCCGAAAGCACCGTAATCATAGAAATTGCCATTGTTTTCTTATTCTGATACATCATAACATTAAGCAATCCAGACTGCTGAGTGAACACCATCGAGACGGTAAGCATATATATATATATTAATGTGGGAGCATATTCGGATGAAAAGAATAAATAAAGCACAGTCTTTGAAAACAAAACTATTGCTATTCCAAGCAAACATACAATCAGGGTTATTATTGAATTTGTCTCTTTTAACATAGGTTTTGCATCCGTCTCAGGCAGTGTGTTTGCTATATTGTAAAAATAAGGTCCATATGCCTGAAAGACAGCACCTGAAAAAAGCCCAATTATTGACACAATCTTAACTGCAAGTGAATAAATACCAACATCTTCATAATTTGACATATTTGCAATGAATAATCGGTCGGAGAAATTTAAAACCCATGCAAACATAATCATCAACAACATGGGAGAAGAGTATCGGAACACAGCATAAACACATTGCCTGTCTATAGTAAAAAGAATCCTCTTCCGTATTTTGTAGAACGCTATAGGCGAAACAATAAAAAACGTGACAAACGATGCATAGACCAAAGACTGTACAGTAGGCATGTAAAAAAAAATCAAAAACAAAGCAATAATATTATAAATAATAAGCACCAGTAGCGATATGAAAAGAAATTGTTTGCCTTTTTGTTCCACCTGCATTACTATCTGCGAAAAGTTTATGGTAGCAGAGAGAAATGTGTAAAGAACTACCGGCAATAAAATAGTATAAACATCCACATCACCTACATAGGGTACAATAAACCGGCCAAGTACGATTGTTAGTGTTATGACAAATAGACTATTTATACAGATAAGCCAGAACACAGTGCTGAGGAACCTGCTTTGTTCCTCCTCTGTATGGTAGTCATAGAATAGCCTATACAATGACCTTTCTACTGCCAATGTCATCACTGTAGCTAGAATGATAGAGAATGTTTGGAGCAGACTCAATATTCCATACTGTTCCGCCCCTAATTTGTTGGTGAACACTGGGAGTAAGAGAAAAGAAGCGAATGCTTTGACGATGGCTCCTATTGTATAATATATTGAATTATTAAGTGCTTTCCCCATCTACTTAAACCTCCCTTCTGTATAAAGTTTCCCGAACACATCCTTGTCACGATAGCCTATTACTTCAGCAGGATTTCCTCGGACAATTGCACAAGGGGGAATCTCTCCAAATACAACTGCACCCGAACTGATAATAACACCATCACCAATCTTTGCTCCTGGAGCAATCGTTACATTACAACCAATCCAAACGCAATCTCCTATCACAACAGGCTTCTTAATATTAGCATCATCATAAGGTATATATTCTTCCGATTTCCAATTATGATTATGGCTATATATTGTCAATCCTTTCGCGATATGACAATACTTTCCGATTTCTACCCCCCATGGCATTAATGAAGAGATCCCCGCTCATCACCGTCTTATAACCAACCTTGAGGTTTTGTGGATGCCTAACCTCAAAACGTTTGTCAAATTCTGGACCTAATATCACATGGTCGAAATCCCCTTTCTGAATTTTTGACGAATCCACATTTGGCGGATCTTTTTAATCAATTTCCCTATTAGCATAGGCTATGCTTTTTTCTATTCCAGATTTTGATGACTGCCAACACATTCCCTCAACTCTGTCAATGATGTGGGGAAGTGTATCACTCCTTTGCCTTGCAATCGATTCTCAAAGAACGCATGAAGTGACTTACATCTTTGCTCATTAGGTCGAAGCAGATCAATATAACTGATTGCCACTTTCCCTGCCTTAGCTGCCTCTACAAGAAGCGTACTTTCTAAACCAATATAATAGTCAAAACTTTCTAAGAGCACATTACCTGGGACAAAAGAAGGTATCTGAGATAACTCACGCTCTTTACCATATAACTCTTGATATCGAGGATGGCATTTCGACACCACTCTCTCCAGCCCGAGCACATCTATCAAATCATTTATAAACAGCGTATAAATATCTTCAGTATACCAGCCATTATGAACTGCTGTCCCCGTAAGAAGAACATATTTACCTTTGATATTAAAGGCTTTCAATTTTCCTAAAAGAATTGAACTAATTAAGTCATTATCTATAGGCATCTTTATGACTTCAGCTTTGACTTTGCGGAAAAAGCTCTCAGGCAATGACGGGAATATGGTAGTCACCCCACTAAGAATATCCATTTTCTGCCCCCAATGTATTCTCTCGGAAAGAATCATTTTCACTTTTCTCAGCGAGAATGGAACTGTCGGAACAGGAATGGCGTCGTATAGTTTACAATATTGTATTGGAATCGTTTTAGACAACCTCTCAATCAACCAATTTGCCATCGCACCATATTCTGCATGAAAAAAAACCACCCGACCTATCTCATATTGAGAAACATAATTCAACAGTTCATTTCTATGCCTAATAAAACCCAACCTCCCATCTTGTTTTGGATTAAAACCATAATGCTTATAAATTACATTCGGTAAAGCCAGAAACTCGAAGAACTTTCTAATATTATCTGTATCACTAATGACAAGATAATGTTTATCCGAATGACTTAAAACTTCTGTCAGAACAGTCGGAATGAACATATTTGAATTGCATATCAACAACGATCCGATTGTAGTTTTTCTCATATTATTATACATTCTATAAGTGCTTTACCAAATCTTTTGCTTTCTGGTATTCCAAAGGGTTACCAATGTCTATCCATGTTCCATTCAAAGGATAACGGATGACTTTCTTCCCTTCCACTATCAATTTTTCCACCAAATCTGTCGCATTGAAGAATCTGTCAACAGGAATTTCATCCAACGCTTTTTTCTTTATCAAATATATGCCAGCATTAGCATAATAATTGTATTGAGGCTTCTCGAGAACACCTTTTATATTGCGACCATCCAAATCAAGGATTCCATATGGAACAGAAATGTTATAAGGAATTGCCGCCACTGACATATCTGCATCATACTGTTGGAAATGCAGAAAGAAATCTTCGTAATCAATATTTGTAAAAAGGTCTGAATTCATTACAAGAATTGTGTCGTTATAGAACTGCTCAACAAACTTCACACTCCCAATCGTACCTAAAAAATTCGGTTCACGCACCGTTTGAATCTTAACACCATTGCGGGGTTCTGTGTAATGTTCCTCTATCTGTTCTTTCAAATAGTTTACTGTCACTGAAATGTGACTGATACCATATGAAATTAGTCTGTCCACATTATGGTCAATTATTGCCTTATCCCCAACAGGAAGAAGTGGTTTAGGAGTCTTTTCTGTCAAAGGTCTAAGCCTTTCTCCTTTCCCTCCTGCCATCAAAACGGCATCTATTGGGAGCCTTGTCTTAAATTGTTGCAAGTTGATGATGTCAACAATATGGTTTTCATTATCTAAAACTGGAACCAATTTCATCAGCATTTCTTTCTGATGACGAATCTCTTGCACATTCTCTATGTCATCAACATGCATGAAATTGAATTCGCGATGCATCACCTTATCTATCGTATCACAGACCGAAGCACCTGCTATCAAAGCTCGGCGTGAATCTCCGTCTGTGAGCGTACCCACCATACAGTCTTGGTCGTCAACGACAAAGAGCACTAATGGACCAAGTCCCAGACTATTAATACGTTTCAGGGCATCCATCAACCTTTCATGTTGATTAATAATATACCTCTGTTCCATCATTGCAATTCTTCCTTTATGATTAATTCAGCCAATTTCCAGTCAATCATATTATCCAAATCAACAGAATGCAGATCGTCCATCACATACTTTATCCGTTTCGTAAACTTTCCCAAAGGCATCTTCTTCAAACTTTCAGGATTGATGACGTAGATAGCGCCATTGTATTCGTATGCTTTGGGCACATCCTGTCTCCTCGTATAGAGACCCTCTCCCTTGGATATATGAAGAAATCCCTGCGAATCTTCCTCAAAGCAATTGTAATAAGGATTAGATGATGTCTCTTTGACGGAAACCACCATGTCTATTGCTGATGTATATAGTTTCAATGCTTCTCTTACGTGTTCTACCGCTCGGAATGGAGAAGTATTTTGCAACAACAATACAACATCATACTCTTTACCCTGTTTCTCGTAATAATCTAGGGCATGCAACAACACTTCGTAAGTTCCGGAAGTATCAGTTGCCAGTTCTGCGGGACGGACAAAAGGGACTTTCAATCCATATTCTTCTACACATTGAACTATCTCCTTGTCATCGGTGCTGACACAAATGTCATCATCTGGAACAATCTGACGAGCCACATCAATGGTATAGTAAATCAACGGCTTTCCATTCAGAGGCTTGATATTCTTATGAGGAATACCTTTACTACCACCACGAGCAGGTATTATCGTCAATATTTTCATTGATTTATATCGTAAAAATGCTTTTGAACCAATTTTTCTAAAGGATATGTCTTGATAACCTTCAAGATGGCATCACAAGTACCTTCTTTGTAATAAGGATTATCAATAGTCTTATGACCGTATGCCACCACCATCTTCAAGCCCTCCTTAATCTCTTCTGTAGAATACCCACAATGAATCACGCTGTCAGCAGCAATGCGCCCTTTCTGGCGGTCACCAATATCCAGTGTGGGAATTCCAAAACTCGGCACTTCAATGATACCACTGGATGAATTACCAATCACTGCAGTCATGTGTTTCAAGGCTGAGAAATAGCGTCTCTGACCTAATGAAGGGATGAACATGCACCTTCCTTGGTTCTTATCGACATACTTCTGGATTCGCTTGATGATAATCTGCGAGTTGGTGTCTGAATTGGAATAGGTGAAGATAATATGGTGGTCTTGATAATCATCCAATGCTTCCAACAAGTTCAGCACCTGCGTTTCTGATGACATGTTGGAAAGCGTAACAGGATGGTAAGTGCAGAGGAAGCACTTGTCTGAAATCATGAAGTTCAAACTCCGCTCTATTTCCTCCTTGCTCATGAAGTCATTCTTCAGTACATTCTCTACACCCAATGCTCCTACGTTAAAGACCCTGTCGGACTGTTCTCCCAACTGTATCACCCTCTTTCGATAAGCCTCAGTGGAAGTGAAATGCAGATGGCTCATCTTGGTGATGGCGTGACGGATGGCATCATCAAAAGCGCCTTCAGTTATCTCTCCTCCATGAAGGTGGGCAATGGGAATCTTATAAATGAGTGCAGTTGAAGCCACTGCCAGCATCTCATATCTGTCACCAAGTATCAGCAACAAGTCTGGCTGCAATGTGTCAAAAGCATCTGCAAAACCACTCACACCTCTACTGATAGCCTTCGCTGTGGTGTTGGCATTATCTGGTGCCTCATCATCAGCCATATACACTTTGCAGTCAATGGTGAAGCCGTCACGCTCAATCTCCTGATAGGTCTCACCCTGAAGTTTTGAGAGGTGCTGGTTGGTGGCAATGACTTGAAGGGTCAAGTCCGGGTCACTCTTGATGGCTGACATCACGTTCCTCAAAATGCCATACTCAGCACGGCTGCCAGTGACTACGCAAACTTTACGTTTCACAAATTGAGAATTGAAAGTTGATGACCATTAAATCTCTATGAGTTCTTCTTCAGAGAAGTCACGCGATGCTGTTTGACCAAGCACTTCTTCCCAGCGCATGGGTGAAATACCATTGCCGGGGCGTTTCACAGTCAGGTTTTGTTCTGTGAAGATTTCACCTGCCTTAATACCGCAAGCAGCGACGATGCTTTTGCGGGCAATGGCGATGTTCTTGCGCTCACTTCCGCTCACATGCTTGATTCCATCGCCGCCAACAGCCTTTTCGATATTGCGGATGGCACTCACCATTGCTTTCAGTTCATCTGGTTCCAGACTGGCTTTATGGTCCGGACCTTCCATATTGCGGTCAAGGGTGAAGTGCTTTTCTATGACTGTCGCACCTAAGGCTACTGCCGCAATGGGCACCTCTATTCCCTTCGTATGGTCACTATACCCCACTTCAACCTTAAATTCATCCTTCAAGGCAATCATTGCCTTCAGGTTTACATCCTCAAAGGGGGTTGGGTATTCGGTGTTACAGTGAAGGATGGTTATCTGCTCTCTCTTGACGCCAAACTTGATAAGCACATTCATGGCTGCACAGATGTCATCCATCTCACACATGCCCGTGGAAAGGATGACGGGCTCACCATATTGTGCAATCTTCCTGATGTATGGATAATTGGTGATTTCCCCTGACGGTATCTTCCAAAGACCCATGTGAAGGGAGTGGAGATAGTCGATGCTCTCCATGTCGAAGGCTGTGGAAAAGAACTTGATGCCTTTCTGTTGACAGTATTGCATCAGTTCCTCATGGTCTTCTTGTGACAGTTCCAGCTTCTTCAACATATTCAGCTGGCTGTCATCCGCCTTGCCGCCGATGTTCCTTTTCTGATATTCCGCCTGCCTGGCAGACTTGGACACCAGTTTCTCCGACTTGAAGGTCTGGAACTTGATGATGTCGGCACCTGCCTCCACCGCTTTGTCTATCAGCTGTTTGGCAACATCAATGGAGCCGTTGTGATTCACACCGGCTTCCGCTATGATAAGTACGTGATTGCCCAATTGAGAATTGATTGCAATTATCTTGCTTTGATTTTCAAGATGGCAGGATTGCCAGAATAGATGCCTTTCTCCTTGATGGACTTTCTCACCAAAGAGCCGGCACCTACAATGATGTCATCGCCAATAGCAATACCATTGGCAAGGACGGATTGGCTACCGATGAAGCAGTTGTTGCCCACCTTGCAGTCGCCATTGACCATTGTACCTGTGGATATATGGCACTGGTCACCTATCACGGCATCATGCTCAATATTGGTGAAGGTGTTCAAGATGACATTGCTGCCCACTTGGGCTCCTGCATTCACGAAGGCCTGGTGCATGACAACTGTTCCTTCACCGATTGTGGCATATTGAGACACATGGGCTGTAGAGGCAATGAGGGTTGCCAATTTGCCGCCCGCCTCTTTTACCTTATTGAAGAGTTTGATACGGACTGCAGGGTTCTTGATAAAACCCACGGTGATGACAAACTCTGCCTTATCCACATAGGAGGGTATATCATCATCTGTACCGATGACTTTATAGGCAAGCACATCCTTGCCCACTTCCTCAGGAACATCCAGTACGCCCAGGATTTGACAGCCTGTACTTTCTGCCGCTTCTATCACTGACTTGCAGTGACCACCACCACCAACAAGAATCAAGGGTTTCTTCATTATTCCTGAGTCACATTTGGTATTTTTCTATACATATAAACGAAAACAGAATCTTCTGTACCGTTTCCCCATCTATCACCTATATCAAAACCAGCGTCTCCTAATTTCTTTTCCACATCACGTGCCTGTTCAACATTTTCGCATTCGTAAAACCAATAGTTCCCAGTTACCTTATGTCCATATTTGAGTCTTTGTTCTAAATCATTGGTAATACCACAGTAATATAGTGAGGGGAAATCAAGAAACCCTTTTACTTCATTGTATTTTGCAATGAATTGATTTACAATTTCATTTGTAGTCATAACACGAATAATTCTTTAATAACTGCTATAATAGAAAGAGGAGCTAGAAATTACATTATCCTCCTCAGTCTCTACTTCGATAACTGCTGGAATATCTTCATAAGACTCCAGTTTGCTCGTCTTCTGAATATAGTCTATCAACTCCTCTGAGAAACTCATTTCCTGCAATATCTGTTTTTCATTCATGGCTTTACTGGTAGTTTTATAATTTGCTTTTGTCTAATTATGCAATAGTTATCAGAGATAAAAAATTTCAGAATAGGAGTGCTTTCAAAGAGCCAATAAAAAAGTGCCCACATCCTGCGCATTGCTCTATCGAGTCCTTGAATGGACTCCGAATGAATAATCTTCAGACCGCATTCTGTCCAGGCTGTATTCCTGTCAATAAAATGACCATGACTTTTCCATTTACCATGATCACAGAGTATGCCAGCAATCTGTTCAGCTTTGTCTTTCCTTTCTTGAGGTGTCACAGGATTCCCCGACTGTAAATGATTTGTCCAAGTACTGAACTTGTATTTCTCCAAGTATTCCTTAGTGATCTGTATGGAATAATTGCTAGCTCCAATTGCACTACCTACATCACGCATATCTATATTCTTTAGCATTTGAACGTCGGTCCAATTAGGTTGCATATGGTTGTCTATTGCCTTTTGTCCCCTTACCTGTATTTCATTAATAGCAAGGAGTATAGATTGTGCAGGGACATATCGACCATCTTTGCCTGGAACCTGCGGGTCTATAGGTCCGAATTTAGATTGTTTGGACATTATTATCTCATCACCAGACATAATAAATATTGACCCCGCACTCATCGCCATATCAAGAAGGATAAATGAAACCTTTGAAAACCTTGGACGAAGTACGTTCACAAAATTTACTACTTGATTGGCCAAACCGCCCGATGTAACAAGTACAATATCAATCTCGGTCTTATCTGCAGGTACAGAAGCAACCATTTCCCTGAAAGGCATATCATCCGTTCCATCGATAGAGTTACCGATACCACCATTGAGCACATTAGCAACATAGCATATAAGAGGGATGTTATTCCTTGATTGCTGTATTTCACCAATGCTTCTACGTATCTCCTTAACGATATCCAAATTGGAGTATGTATGATTCAATATACTTTCATACTCGTGACCATCTTGCATAACATCTAATGGAGACGGTCCTTGTGGAATAGGAATTTGAATTCCTGGTTGTATTATCTGTGGCATATCAAAAACTATAATCTTACACTACTCGGGATATTCACTACTCTGTCCGCAAACCAGATGGTATTCTTCAGACCGTCATTCTCACACTTCTCGAACATAGGCAAACGGTTCATCAAATCCCAGATGGGGCGCGTCATCACACCGTTATCATTGGTATATTCAAGGAAGTTCTGCTGTGCCTCCTTATCTTTCAAAATAACCACATTCAACCAATAGTTGCTCCTTGTATCTGGTGTATCGACAAAGAACTCTATTTCTGGAATGTCCTTAAAGAACTCTTCGTAAGCCTTTGCTGTCCCACGTTTGCTTGCCACATACTCCTCAATATGCTCCAATTGGGCACAGCCCAATGCGGCATTGATGTTGGGCATACGGTAGTTATAGCCAATATGGTCATGCTTGAATTCCCAACGGTGAGGAATCTTGGCCTGGGTGGTGATATGCTTGGCGTATGCGCCCAGTTCTTCATCATTGAAGAGCATCATACCTCCGCCACCGGTCGTGATGGTCTTGTTACCATTGAAACTGAGAGCACCCACCTTGCCAAAGGTCCCAGTGTGCTTGCCTTTGTAAAGAGAGCCTATACTTTCGGCAGCATCTTCCACCAGTTCGATATGGTATTCATTGAGGACTTCCACCAGTTCTTCCAAATGTACGGGATGGCCGAAAGTGTGCATGGGGACACACGCCTTGACTCTCCGCCCCGTGTTCTTATTGTAGCACTCTCCATTCTTCTGTTCGGAGTTTTTGGCAAGCCATTCTCTTACAGCGACAGGAGAAAGCCCCATGGTGTCTCTATCCACATCAATGAATACGGGATGAGCACCTATGTAACTCAGCGCATTGCAGGTGGCGATAAAGGTCAGTGCCTGTGTCAGCACCTCATCATCTCTTTGTACACCTGCCAGCATCAGTGACATGTGCAGGGCATTGGTACCACTTACGCACACCACAGCACGTTTCGCACCTGTATATTCTGCCGTTTCCTCCTCAAAACGGTCAACGAACTTACCCACACTCGACACGAATGTGGTATCTATACACTCATTGAGGTATTTCTTTTCATTTCCGATGAATACAGGAACAGCAAGAGGCACAAAGTCCTTTGCTCCGTATAAATCATGGATAAAGTCTGTTATTTTTTTGTATTCCACCATAGTTATTTACTATTTACGGATTTACAATTTTACATCTTTTGGTCCAAATTCTTTCCTTTTTCCTCGTGTTCAAAGTTGGGGATGAACTCCTTGATAGCCTCTACGACCTGAGCCTTGGTGAAATCTTCCTTGTGGAAAATTGCCTCAAGGTTCTCAAAGAAAGTATTTACCTCATCCATCTCATGACGGGTGGTCTGCTCCACAACTCCTAACGCTTGGAAGCGTTGCATGTCTATCTTTTCACCAGGAACGTAGAACTCCTCGTAAGACTTCTCCCCAGTGGTGTCGGATCCAAAATAAACTGTAGGATATTTTGGCAGTTGAGAGTTGAGAGTTGAGAGTTGAGAGTTTTCTTCCTTCAATAAAGCCGCTTTGCGCTTGGCTTCTTCATCGGTGGAACAAGGGTCTTTTTGCAAGCCATTGGCGGTGATGAAGTCATCACAAATGGAAGAGAAGGTGAGCATCTGGTCTTCACCAAGTTTGGGGAAGAATACCTCACCGCCTTTGCCAAGGATGCAGGCAAGCATGCAGATTTGACCTGATTCTTCGGGAGAAACAAAATAGCGTCTCACATCTGATGGGGCAGCCAGTGGCTGTTTCTTCTGGAGCCTGTGAATCCATCCATCAGGCAGTGAGCCATTGCTGAAAGCGACATTGGCGAAACGGGCTGTGGTCACTTTGAAGTACTTGTTGTACGCCATCACCAAGTCTTCCATGATGCGCTTGGAGGCTCCCATGATGTTCACGGGATTTGCAGCCTTGTCTGTTGAAACACAGAAGAAATGCTTGGGAGGATATACGGTCAGCAAGTCCATCAACTTCTTCGCCTTGATGTCGTTGTTCTCTATAAGAGCCTGTACCGAATACTTGTCCTTTTCTGAACGCACATGCTTATGAGCGGAGAAGTTGGCAACAATGTCAAAGCCCTTCTCTTCACGGAAGATTCGTTCAAAGATCGGATCTGCAAAGTTCAATGTATAGCAACGGAACTCATTGGGGACATATAGCCCCTCTGTGCTACGAACATCACGTACCAATTCCGCCAGCCCATTCTCATTGAGGTCAACCACCACCACGCTCTTCGGCTCAAAGCGCAGCACCGCCTTGATGAAAGAGGAGCCGATGGAGCCAGCACCACCGATGACACATACGGACTTGCCCTTTATCTCTTTTGTAAGTGTATCTTTGTTTGCCTCTATATCAGCAGCAAACATGCTGACAGGACGTTTCGTCACACTGTCAGATATGAATTTATCAAGATTAAACATCTATATGATTTCTTTTATTGTTCTATAAAAAAGCCGCGGACTTGCACCTTAAAGGAATAGTAAAAACAGATGTAGTATCGTTGGCAATAAACTTAAAGAGGAATGAGAAGTGAGGAATGAGGAATTGAGTTTGTTACTATAGTGTGTGTTCAGTAAGTCACGGCTAAAGCACTCAAACTCAACAGCACTAACTGGATCATTTGAATTGTAATTCACCTTTCTCTGATATTTAGGGGTTGTCGTTTAATTCTTTCAGTAGTGGACGCACGGAGCATCAAGATGCCAAGATGACCTCTATGCGTCCACTACTGAAAGAATTAAACGACATTCCCTACCTATGCCGAAAAGCATCTGTTCCAACCACACACACCAATTTACTGAAAAAATACAAACATTCTATAAAAAACTTTTGAATTTTCCAATAGTTCTGTTGAGCCAGCAATCTTTGCTATAATTATCATCTTTTATGATTGAATTCTTTATAACAACATTTTCATAAGATGTTCCCCAAAATTGTTCATACATACCTATCGCAAAGTTATCCATCATGCCTGCAAGATAATCAATACAACCCTGTTGAAGTGAATAGCCTTTCTTGGAGCGATAATCTGGAGGAAGCAAATACCCATTTTTGTTTATCTTTTCATCTGATAATACAGAATACAAACTTTTCAGAATTACTTCTCCCTTTGCTTCATACATTGCAATATGCGTATCTCTTGTAGAACATTTATATATGGTTTCTTTAAGATATTTACATAGATATTTGTATTCATTTAGTTGCAACTCCATTTGCCCACTATCTGTACCATGAATCCGAGAGTCTTCCTCACTTACTTCATTCAAAACAATATCATTCACAAACTTATATGTCAAATCCGAGACAAGTCTCTTTCTGAAAACTTGTGAATACTCTTGAATTGTACCATATGATGATGAATCTAATGCGTATTTTTTAGCATTATCCACTATTTCTTTCAATTTATTATAGCTTTGTTCATCATCTTTTTTAATGGCGTATAATAATTCGTCAATAGAAAAATACCGAAAAGCCAATCCATCTTCTAAATCATGGACAGAATATGCAATATCATCAGCCAGTTCTATAATCTGGACATCTAATGTTCTTCTATTTTGAAGTTCCGCTTTCTTCCTAATCTCCTCCAAATATTCATAATCATCTTTGAACATGAACTTCTTTACATTTTTGTCTTCACATACTACATACTTGTTGATTGCAAGTAATGTTCGATTTGTAAGATTAAGTCCTTGTATTGAAGGTTCTTTTTTCTCCAATGTTCTCAAGACTCTGAAATTCTGAGCATTCCCCTCAAATCTTTTACCAACACTCTTGGCCATCTCATCCAAAACTCGCTCACCTTTATGGCCAAATGCGGGATGACCAATATCATGTGCTAATGCTGCTGCATCTATTACAAACAAATCGTCCTTATCATAAACCGTCCCATTGCATTGCTTACCAATATTGTCTGCTATAGAATGAGCTATCTGCGACACTTCAAGGCTATGAGTTAACCTATTCCTGAAGAATGCTGAATCTTCTATTCCAAATATTTGCATTTTACCTTGTAAACGGCGGAAAGAAGATGAGTACAGAATACGCGTGTAATCTCTGTGGTAGTCGTTCCGCGGAGAATAGTCTTTAGAACCATGCTCTCTTTCTATCAATACTCCATTCTGAAGAAGAGAGTATTGCTTCTTGATTTCTTCCTTTTGTATTTCAGTAAACTCTTTCATAGTATATCATTAACAATTTTTCCAATTGTGCCTTGTAAGTTAGATAATATTCAAAATTGCCAGAAATCTATTTGGACACGGCTGTAAAATCACATGGAACTATCAATTAAATTCAAGACACAATTGTATCGCCTCTTTCTCCTTCCGAGACATATATGACCATATACTATAATCTAGTTCTCTGCGAGTCCTCTCCATAAAGTCTGCTGCAAACTCTACTGTTTCCTTAATGTCAAAGTAATCTTCACAAATGATTTCCGCATCTGCAATAAAAGAACGTATATGCCTATCAACTGCTACCGTATCAAAGCCTAATAGACGTTTCATGTAATCACAAGTTTTATTACCTATTCCTGGTATTTCCTTTAAAAGATTGACATGAGTCTCGTCCGTAAGAAAATCTATAAGATGATTCGTTGTCTCTATTTTGTTGTTGATACAGAATGAAACAAGGTCATTTATACGTTGTGCTTTTTCCACATTATTCCAATGAAGAACATTTGCTGTCCCGAAATTATCAAGAACCTCCCTAAAAGTACTAACTGTATTTGCATAAGGGAAGGTCTCTAAAATATGAAGAACGCGAGGCCAAACAACGTGGCGATAATTGACTCCCGCTTGCAATATTGTATCAGTGAACAAAGCTCCAATATGATTCTTATATGGACATGGAGTTGGTTCTATGAAACAAAAATCCTCAATACTGTCAATATACTCTTTTAATCGAAGAGCATTAGTAGTCATCGCTTTACACATAATGACCCGCTTCTTTTTCAATTTGCTTTAAAGCATTTAATCTATCCACACAATTAGGACATGCCCCACAAGGAATCTCCGGCGATGCCTGACATGAGAAGGTCTGGCCTATCGGAGCCTTTAAACCTATACCCAATTTCGCAACATCATATTTGGTCATATTTCGGAATGGCATCTCTATTTTTACTGAACCATATTCTGAAAGCAGTCCCTCCAACTTGTTGAAAAACTCTGAAGAACAATCGATTTCCTTGGCATGGTTGCTATTAATAAAAGCCGAATATACTTTATCTAGACCCAATGTTTGAGCGAAGGATGCTGCAATTGTCAATAATAGAACATTTCTATACGGGATATATAAATCTTCTGCTTTCACTTCTTCCTTCCACAAATTTGCAGGTCTTATAAAACGTGATTGAGAATATTTATATATTGAAGACACGTCAATAATTTCTATCTTATCTGTATACTGGACTGGTATCACCTCCTGCAGCGTTTTCAATTCATGTTCAGCACAGTGCTGTCCATAATTAATGAAGAGTGGGATGAAGTCTATACCGTCATTTACAAACTGATACATCAAAGTCGTAGAATCCATTCCACCAGAAACTAAAATTACCCCTTTAGAAAGTTCCATTTCGATACATTTTTGAGTATTCAATAAATACTTTTGCTATAATCTTATCTAAATCGCTACTAACCAATATGGGCAGTTCTGTAAGCATACAATTATCTGCAATTCCCTCAGGATCATACACCAGCGTAGGAATACCTTTTTGAGCGGCAAGTCCAATCTCAATTAATGTGCCAGGATCATTATACAACAAGACGGCGATAAGCATATTGCATTCACCAAGGAGTTGCATGTCTGCACAAAAAAGACCTATACGCTCTTTCTTATCAGCCCCCTCTTGCATCTGACCATTCTCTTTAATAGGCCTTCGAGCAACAAAATTGTGATAACTTAGACTATCACACAAGGCATCAACCTGTTTAGTATCAACAAAACTGAAATCTGGAGCTGCAATATAAATTTGACATTTTTCTCGCATTTCCCATGGAAGAATACAACCACCTTGATTCTTTAGATCTTCGATAGGAGTATTCAATAGATTCTTTACGGAATTCTTGAAATTATCGGGGAACGTCGTCAATGCATATTCCATGGCAACCCAAGAAGCCATCAGTAATTTTTCTGAATAGTTATCGTATGGTGCTGTTATCGAAACCACATCATATACATCGCCTACACCAACAGAGTGTGTAATTGGGGATGTCTGAGAAGGCACCTGATATGTTTCATTCGATATTGAATCGTACACTCTACTTCCTCCCCTGTTTTCTTTAAGCACTATTCTTCTTGCGTAAGGTTTCAATAGGTTGCAAAAATCGCCAAATTCTGAATAATGATTCTTAAAAAGATTGGATGAAGTTGATACAAAAAGCGTTTCAAATCGATGATTTGTAGGAAGTCCTGTAACATCATCAACATTATTTGCCACATCACAATGAATCATCTTTTCACCTTCAAGGGAATTTAGCACTCTTTCTATATTATAGTTCCCAGAAATAAACATCAGTTCATCATAATTATTCAACATTCTAATTGTACTGATGTCATAAGTTATTTCGATGTTATCGTGATATAAAAACTCATATCCCTGATTTCCAACTTCCTTCGCTTCTTGCAATAGTTCGTTAAAAATTTGAATAATCACGCAGCGTCCGAGACGCCATAAT
>SAMEA3663283__coassemble_804_pt1 | contig 47117 bp, 38 predicted proteins | sample SAMEA3663283__metabat2_high_PE_026 | metagenome-assembled genome bin SAMEA3663283 (sample SAMEA3663283) | pig gut metagenome | biome: pig gut; feature: pig-associated habitat; material: faeces | place: China | collected 2013 | reverse complement strand
CGGAAGCCGACATCGTGATCATCGCTGCCTGTGGTGAACGTGCCAACGAGGTGGTGGAAATCTTCACCGAATTCCCCGAACTGGTTGACCCTCACACGGGTCGCAAGCTGATGGAACGTACCATCATCATCGCCAACACGTCGAACATGCCTGTGGCTGCGCGTGAGGCTTCGGTCTATACAGCAATGACGATGGCTGAGTACTATCGTTCTATGGGACTGCGTGTGCTGCTCATGGCCGACTCCACATCGCGCTGGGCACAGGCACTCCGCGAGATGTCGAACCGTATGGAGGAACTGCCTGGTCCCGATGCATTCCCAATGGACTTGGGTGCCCTCATCTCTAACTTCTACGGCCGTGCAGGTTATGTGTATCTGAACAACGGCGAGATAGGTTCCATCACGTTCATCGGTACAGTGTCACCAGCAGGTGGTAACCTGAAGGAGCCTGTGACGGAGAACACGAAGAAGGTGGCTCGCTGTTTCTACGGACTGGAGCAGGACCGCGCCGACAAGAAACGCTATCCCGCAGTGAACCCTATCGACTCCTATTCAAAATATCTGGAATATCCAGAGTTTGCCGACTATATCGCCAAAACCATCAACGACAAGTGGATTCCGAAGGTGCTTGACCTGAAGACTCGCATGCAGCGTGGTAAGGAGATTGCCGAACAGATTAACATCCTCGGCGACGATGGTGTGCCGGTGGATTATCACATCGTATTCTGGAAGTCGGAGGTCATTGACTTCGTGCTCTTGCAGCAGGATGCCTTCGACGAGGTGGATGCTGTGACGTCGTTGGAGCGTCAAGAGGCAATCCTCAATCTGGTGACGGAGATCTGCGAGACGGACTTCCAATTCGACCATTTCGAAGAGTGTGTCGATTTCTTCCGTAAGCTCATCAACCTCTGCAAGCAGATGAACTATTCCGAGTTCAAGAGCGAACAGTATAACGACTTTGTTTCACAAATTAAGGCAATGCTTGCCGCATAAACGATTATGGCTACAGCTTTTCAGAAGATATATACAAAAATAGGCCAGATAACGAAGGCCACCGTCTCCCTCAAAGCGAAGGGAGTAGGCTATGATGAGCTTGCCACCATCAACGGCAAACTGGCTCAGGTAGTGAAGATTGCAGGCGACGACGTGACCCTGCAGGTGTTTGAAGGCACGGGTGGAATCCCTACGAATGCCGAAGTGGTGTTTCTTGGCAAGGCTCCCTCGCTGAAGGGGAGCGAACAGTTGGCCGGACGCTTCTTCAATGCCTACGGAAACCCCATCGATGGCGGTCCCGAGATTGAAGGCAAGGAAGTGGAGATTGGCGGTCCCTCGGTGAACCCCGTGCGCCGCAAGCAGCCCTCTGAACTCATTGCAACAGGTATTGCAGGTATCGACCTGAACAATACGCTGGTGTCGGGTCAGAAGATTCCATTCTTTGCCGACCCCGACCAACCCTTCAATGAGGTGATGGCGCTCGTGGCTCTGCGTGCCAAGGTGGATAAGATTATCCTTGGTGGCATGGGTATGACGAATGATGACTATTATTTCTTCAAAAACACCTTCTCCAACGCTGGTGCGCTCGACCGCATCATCGCATTTATGAACACGACAGAAGACCCGGCTGTGGAACGTCTGCTCGTGCCCGACATGGCATTGACGGCTGCCGAGTACTTCGCTGTGGAGAAGCATGAGACGGTGCTGGTGCTACTGACCGACATGACTTCTTATGCCGACTCGCTTTCCATCGTGTCAAACCGTATGGATCAGATTCCGTCGAAGGACTCTATGCCGGGTTCGCTCTATTCCGACTTGGCAAAGATTTACGAGAAGGCCGTGCAGTTCCCCGAGAGTGCAGGTGGCGGTTCTATCACCATCATTGCCGTGACCACGCTGTCGGGTGGCGACATCACGCATGCTGTGCCCGACAACACGGGTTACATCACAGAGGGTCAGCTCTATCTGCGCCGCGACTCCGACATCGGAAAGGTCATCGTTGACCCATTCCGTTCGCTGTCTCGTTTGAAGCAGCTTGTAGCAGGAAAGAAGACACGTAAAGACCACTCACAGGTGATGAACGCTGCCATCCGTCTGTATTCCGATGCTGCCAATGCCAAGACAAAGTTGGAGAACGGCTTCGACCTGACCGACTACGACAACCGTTGCCTCGACTTCGCAAAAGATTATGCAAGCAAACTTCTGGCTATCGACGTCAACCTTGACACAACTGAAATGCTGGACGTTACATGGTCACTCTTCAAGAAGTACTTCAAACTCGAAGAGGTCAACATCAAGAAAGAATTCACCGACATCTATTGGTCATAAAGCATGGCAATCAAGTTTCAATATAACAAGACATCGCTTCAGCAGCTTGAAAAGAACCTGAAGATGCGACAGCGTACCTTGCCCATCATCAAGAACAAGGAGACGGCGCTGCGTCTGGAGGTGAAGAAGAGCAAGCAGGAAGCGGAGGACTTGGAGCAGAAACTGCAACAGCAGATAGGTGGCTACGAGTCGATGTATGCCCTGTGGGGCGAGTTCGACGCGTCGCTGGTCAGTCTGAAGGATGTGCAGCTCGATGTGAAGAAAGTGGCAGGTGTGCGTGTGCCTGTGCTGCTCAACATCGAACTGGACGTGAAACCTTTCGGATTGTTCTCGGCACCGAAGTGGTACTTCGACGGCATCAACCTGTTGCAGGGATTGGCCAAGACCGCCGTGGAACGTGAGTTTGTGCTGGCCAAACTGGGATTGCTCGACCATGCAAGACGGAAGACCACACAGAAGGTCAACCTCTTCGAAAAGGTGCAGATACCAGGTTATCAGGAGGCCATTCGCAAAATCAAGCGATTCATGGAAGACGAGGAGAACCTCTCCAAGTCATCGCAGAAGATTCTGAAATCGCTGCAAGAAGCACGAAAAAAGAAAGATGAGGAGGATGCTTCTCACGAAGGAAAGGAGGCGGTTGCAGTATGATACAAGAAATGAAGAAACTCACGTTCCTTGTCACCAACGGGGAATATGAAAAGTTCATCGCCAACATCCGTGAGTTGGGTGTCATCCATGTGGAAGAACTTCAGCAGGGAGCTACCAGTGACGAATTGCAGGCAGGGCTTGACATGGCTGTGCGCTACAAGGAAGCACTCAAGGCACTCGACTTTGCTGCTGAGAGTTACGAGCCTTCCGCAACCTACATGCCTCAGCCCGCTGATGCTTCCAAAGCTGTTGTGCTGCTCGATACTGTAGAGCGTTTGCTCAAGGAGGAGAACAGCGTGAAGCACAGCATTGATGCCACCGACGATGCCATCCTGCAACTCGAACCCTTCGGAGAGTTTAGTTGGGACAGCATCCGCCAGTTGGAGCAGTCGGGCTACAAGCCTTACTTCTATGCCGTCAATAATAAGATGTACAAAGCAGAGTGGGGCGAGAAGTACTTTGCCACGGCTATCAGCGAAATCAATAAGAAGACCTACTTCGTGGCTTTCTCAAACGAGGACCAAGAGCCAGACATCACGGCAGAACGTCTGTTCCTGCCTGATGAGTCTCTTTCCGTCTATCAGGAGAAGCGGAAGGTGCTTGAGGAACAGTTGGTCAGCATCCATGAGCAAATGTTGCAGGTGAATGCCGTTGACCGTGCTTCCATCGAAGCCGGACAGGTGGCTAACGAGAACGACATTCAACTTTCGAAAGTACACCTCAGCAAGGAAGACATTGCTGGCGGTGCAGTGAAGTTGATGGTGGGCTGGACCCTGAAGGAAAAGGCTGACGGGGTGGTGGATTACCTCGAAAAGGAACACATATTCTATGAACTGGAAGACCCTGCCTTCGACGACAACGTGCCCATTCAGATCAAGAACGACAAGTTCTCATCGCTTTTCGAGCCCATCCTGCGTATGTACTCGCTGCCCAACTATCACGACATCGACCCGTTGCCGTTCTTTGCCCCGTTCTTCATGCTCTTCTTCGGACTCTGCATGGGCGACATGGGCTATGGCTTGCTGATTCTTGCAGCCAGCATTGCCATCATCTTTGCCAAGCCCGATTTGGCAAAATACGGCAAGCTCGGCGCATTGCTCGGTGGTATGACCTGCATCTGTGGTTTCATCACGGGCACCTTCTTCGGCATCGACCTTGCGACGGTTGACTGGGAGTTCATTAAGCCTATGCAGCCTTACTTCATCAACGACTCGATGAAGGACAGTTTCTTCGGCTATTCACCCATGATGGTCATTTCCGTCATCATCGGTCTCATTCAGGTGCTGCTCGGCATGACACTGGCAGGTTGCAAGGCTGTGAAGAACTATGGCTTCGTCTATGGTGTGGGCAAGTTCTCGTGGGTGGTAGCACTGCTCAGTGCCACACTCCTTTTCGGTTTCCCGCTCTTCGGCGTGGAATGGTCGCACCCTGTCCAGTACGTGTTCTATGCTCTCATCGCTCTGTCTGCCCTCGGTATCTTCTTCCTCAACAATCCGAATGCCTACAAGAAAGACTCCGCTTTGGGCAAGGCACTTGGTGTGGGAAGCAACATCGGTGGCGGAATCTGGGCAACCTACGGCATGTCCACAGGTCTGCTTGGCGACCTCCTCAGCTACATCCGCCTTTTTGCCCTCGGCTTGACAGGTGGTGTGTTGGGCTCGGTGTTCAACCAACTGGCGATGGAGATGAGTCCCGATGTGCCTGTCGTACACGAACTGGTCATGCTCATCATCCTGCTCTTCGGACACGGCATCAATTTTGGTCTCTGCATGATTTCATCCTTCGTGCACCCGATGCGACTCACCTTTGTGGAGTACTTCAAGAATGCCGACTTCGAAGGAAATGGAAAAGAATACAACCCCTTTCAAGTGAAAGTTAAATAAAACAATTATATTCATTAACTCGGGTTCTCCGTGTCAAACAACCCTTCTCATGGGTGACAGAGTTAACCCACAAAAACAATTAAATATTATGTCTCCAGTACTTTTAGCGTACATCGGTGTGGCCCTCGCAGTAGGACTCTCCGGTATCGGTTCCGCCTATGGCGTGACTATCTGTGGTAATGCCGCTATCGGCGCATTCAAGAAGAACCCATCGTCAAGCGGTTCCTACATCGGTCTTGCAGCCCTCCCTTCGTCTCAAGGTCTGTACGGCTTCGTGGGTTTCTTCATCCTCAACCCGCTTGTGACGGAAAACATCAGCATGTTTGCCGCTTGTGCCGTACTTGGTGCAGGTCTTGCACTTGGCGCTGTGGCTCTTTTCTCTGCCATCCGTCAGGCAAAGGTTTGTGCTAACGGTATTTCAGCCATCGGTGGCGGTCACAATGCCTTCGGTACGACCATGGTGCTTGCCGTGTTCCCCGAACTCTACGCCATTCTTGGCTTGCTCGTGCTTATCCTCATTGCAGGCTCAATTACGGCTTAAAACAAACATTAACATCAAAAGAGAGAAGCATGTCCTTATGGGCATGCTTCTCTTATTATTCTGTCTTCTTATGTTCAGGTTGGAGAGTTTTTAGGTATTGGTAAACCTTTTCTATACATTCCCCTCCCCATTTGAATGGTGCAATGTTGTTGCAACTGTAGGAAGCATCTGTGAATTTCACGGAGACGGAACCACTTGGAGCATCCAGGATGAGTAAGGGGCTATCATAAAAGGCAGGCATTTTATAGACTTCACCTTCAATGAGCATCTGGCGAATCGTATCGACATGTGCTTGTGTGAGGGGAATCGTGTCGAGTTTATGAAAATCGTCAGTGTCAAGTGCCACGATGTATTTACCGTCTTTTTGACGTTCGAGGATGGCTTGATAGGCGGGACGGTTCATTGATTTTCCATACAGATGACATGATTGGAACCATATCGCCAGTCATTTTTTTATTTGCTGTGCTGTACTCTTAATTTCCTCCTCAGTCAGTTTTTCCTGAGCAAGCCCAGATGTCATTGCCATCGTTGAAATGATCAATGCTAAAGTTCGTCTTGTTGTCATAATATGAGCAGTTTTGAGAAAATATTTGTTTGCAAAAGTAATACAAATCGATAGAAGAACAAAATAATGTGTTTATTTTTGTGATTTCACTGAAAAATTGTACCTTTGTCGTCGCAAAGTAACTTTTATTTCTCAAAACTTTAATGATAAGAAAAATGAAGAAGATTTTCTCAATGCTTGTGGCGACGTTGCTCCTTTTTTCAATGGAAGCAAGCGCCCAGTGCTCATGCAGCGCTAATAATGGAGGCATGAAGCGTGAACCTGTCAAGATGATTCTTGACGCAGACTTCGGAAGTTCAACAGATGACCTCTTTGCGTTGATGATGTTGAATCATTACATTGACGAGGGACTTGTGGACCTTCAGGGTATCGTTGTTGACCGTGAAGGTGAGAACAATGCCGGAGTGGTGGACATCTTCAATACCTACTATGGTCATCCTTACATTCCTGTTGGTTTGGAGCGTAACGGTGTGAAGAATCCACGTTGTTTCATTCCATACAATGGCATTTGTGACTTGAAAGATGCACAGGGCAAGCCTCTTTTCAAGCGTACTTTCGATGCCAGCAAGTGCATGGATGGCTACAAACTCTACCGCAAGATTCTTGCTAAGGCAGAAGACAAGTCTGTTGTCATTGTGGCTATTGGGTTTGCCACCACACTTTCACAGTTGATGGAGTCGAAGGCTGACGAATATTCTAAACTTGCAGGTTCAGACCTTTTCGCTCAGAAGGTGAAGGCTGTGTACATTCAGGCTGGTCGTTTTGAAGAGCAAGACAGTCTGTCTGGCTACAATATGCGTGCCGCATCAAAGCAGTCCGCTGTATTCTTTGACAAATTGCCAGAGAGTGTGGACATCATCATGTCGCCAAGCAATGTAGGTGATGCTATGAACTACTTGCCCGACGATGTTTTGGCTGACCTCTCTGGTGTGGAGGTGAATCCCATCAAGGCTGTTTATACAAATTACGCATGTGATACTGGCCAGCGTATGTGGGACACAAATTGTCTTGTGAATGCAGTGATGGGTGATGCTCAGTACAATATGTCCCCACGCGGTAACGTCACATTTGTCGATAAAGGCGAAGAATCCCTCATGCTTTTCAAGGTTGATCCTTATGGCAACGCGCGTTATCAATTGCCAGGAGATTCTTATCAGAGTCTGCAAAAACTGATGGATATTCGTCGTCACAATCGCATGCGCTAATCTGCTGGTTCTATTTGGTATATATATTAGAGCGAGAAAGTGGTGTAAAACTGCTTTCTCGCTCTAATTATGTTATAATTTGTTAAATATATCAAAAAAGCACTGCATTTTATTTGATTGTATTCAAAGGTAATATATATTTGCATATTAAAACTTAAATCATAGCACAAAAAATAACGTCCGATTAACCTCATTTCTATAAAAGTCATTATGAAGAAGGTCATTAGTCTTTTATCATTGAGCATCTTGATGCTGGGTAGTTGCCAAGACTTTGATTACGGAGACATTCCAACCCCGATAGATGAAGAAGCATTGAACAATGCGGCACTTGTATTAGGTATAAAAGTAGATGCCACTCACGATTGGAGTACCATTCAGAAAGGAACGGTAACGATTATGGCAGATGCCGACCTTAATGACATCGCTAAAGTGCAGATTCTGACTGAGTCGCCTTTCTACAATCCCAATGCCAGTCTGCTGGCTGAAGCAGCAGTGTCTAAAGGTGAAGCCGTCACGCTCGACTACGACGTTCCCCGCATCTATACACGATTGATAGCCGCTTGTGTCAGCAGCCAAGGTCAATACTACATTAAAGGTTTTGATGTGGGTACGAGCGATGTAAGTTTCACAAAAGCAACTCGTTCAGCACTACGTAAGTCAAGTGCATTTGACAATCTCAATCTTGCGAAAGTGAAAGTGGAGTATCGCTATTCCACACCCTCATATAATGCTCAGCGCACCATCATTGCAAACAATGCAGCGGCATCAGACGATGCTGGTCTGAAAAAATGGGTGAACGACAACCACATCAATCTTTGGGAAAATAAGAACTGGGAGAATGAGCGTCTTTGGGGTGGTCGTACAAACGGGAAAGATGCTATTGGCAACGGGTGGAATTTTGCCAACAACACGGTAGTGCGTGAGGTCGGAGATATTGACCCCGAAGAGGCTGCGACTTTGAATGACCTTTTTGCTGGTTACATGACCGAAAAAGACAATATGGCTTCGATTCGTGAGAGTGAGCAGATTCGGCTGAACAAGAATCATCTGATTAGTACAGGCGCGGCTCCTATTACGATTACCCCGGTGCTGATTACATCCAGTGAGATTGCCAATAGTCACCTATACTATTATTATTATAATCCTGCTGACATCCCAAATGGAATGTCTGAAGAAGACTATTTGAAAACACTGCCCAAATTCAAGGCAATACACTGCTATTATACGATGACATCAGCAGGTATCGGAAGGGGAAGTCAGAATTTCTTTAAGAAACATGAATATCTACTTCCATATTATGGCGACGCCGACATCTATGCGAACAAACCAATATCTTCGGTAGGGCTCTATACGACGGATGGGAAACTTTACCGTATTCGCAATGGACAGAAAGATAATGGTGCCGATCACTACGCAACGTTTCAGCCGACGAGCAGTTATAACAAGATGGTGACCAAATATGACGATAATGCAGCGAATATTGAGAATCAACTCTGGCAGGTGTTTACAGACAAGGATGGATTCAAAGCATTATATAATGTAGGTGCAAAGCAGTTCTTGGTTTGGGATGGAGATTGGGACACAAAATGGTCTGCTGAATTGCGTGAGGTAAATTCAAGCCGTTACTATTTTGATACAACTAACCATATTTGGCGTTATGACAACAAAGAAAAGCAAGGTCTTGGTTCAGATTTGGGAATTGCCGGAGATAAGAATAAATACAGTATATTCACAGACAAGAACACAAGCATTGGTGACCGTTTCTGCTGGTTCTTTGAAGAGTACACAGGCAATGATGTTGTTGCTCAGAATGCTGTTAAGTTCAACCAGCATGTAGAGTCTTCAACAGCCAAGGGTCTTATTATTCCAGAGGGGTACAGAATTGGCTTTATGCTAAGAAAACAGAAAGGGAATCAGGAAATGAGGAGTCCAATCAACAATCAGATTAAGGCTAAAGACAATGGTTGCTGTTATGGAAATGGTCAAATGAACACTGAGATCAATCAGTTCCCAGGTCATTTTGGCAATGCTAATACAAAGTATTCATTGCAGATAGATGATCCACGTATCGCTATGTTTGAAGCGAACGGAAAGGCATATCTCACTTTTGAAGACGGCTCCGACTGCAACTTCTGTGACATGGTTATTGAATTGAACGGTGGTGTAGAGCCTCTTCCTGACATTCCAGACATCTTCGGTCAAGTATATACTTTCTGTTTTGAAGACCGTGCAAAAGGTGACTACGATTTAAACGATGTCGTCATCAAGGCTGTCCGTACAGACGCTACCCACATTACTTATAGTGTAGAGGCTTGTAGCGGTACGGATAAAGTTTATTTGCGCAACATTCATGGAAAGATCTTGAATGAGAACACAGAACTTCATGAGCTCTTTGGTGTAAAAGGTGCCGTGAATGGAGGAACCTCCCGTGTGGATCCTATCATGGAAACGATAGAGGTCGATCCAACTTTCAGTTTCTACGATCTTGACAAAGTACTCTATATCTATAATGCAACCACGGACACGGAGATTCGTCTTTCAGAGACAGGTGAAGATCCTCATGCCATCATGATTCCATCCGACTTCCAGTATCCCTTGGAAGGTATATGTGTCAAGGATGCATACCCGGCATTCCTGAATTGGGCTAAAGACAGGACTCAAAGTTTGAATTGGTATATCGATCCGGAAGTGTCATCTCACGTATATAAGCAGTCAGCATTCCATTTCAAATAAAGGGTAATTACATACAAAAAGGGACGGTGTTCAATCGAATGCCGTCCTTGTTTTGTTTAATGCGAAACTTTAATCCTGTCATTCTTACATTTTAAAATTGTAGATTAGAAAGAATAATAATGAAGAAGTGAAAAAACTTGATAAAGTGTTTGGAATTGAATAATAAGTTGTATCTTTGCAACCATAAAACGAAATAATATTTGAGCATGAAAGCAGAAGAGCCAACATTTGTATATCAATCTCAACTCTCCGCAACCCGTTTGAGGGGACAAATCATAAAGAGCGTAGAACATGAACAGGATATTCATGCACTGCATCATTTGTGGATTGTCATTGAACAGATGAAAAAAGATGGAGCAAGAAGAGATTCTCAAAGAAAGTTAACAGCACTTCATGGTATCTTAAAAACGGACGGGACGAATAAAACGTACAAGGAGATGCGTGATGAGCATATGGCGGAAAAATACGGACTATGAGAATTTTTCTTGACACCAATGTGATATTGGACTATCTTACAGCTCGTGGCAATGAGAAAGCCACAAAGATAATCTTTGAATCAATAGATTCCGGTGAAAACATGGGCTTTATCTCAACAGGCTCTTTTTACACTATCATCTATTTGGCAGAGAGGTTTCTGAAAGATAATGGGATGAAGAACCCTAAACGCTTGGTGTGTCTGCGAGAAATCCTTACCAGTATAATAGATTCTCTCGAAATAGTAGAACTATCTCGTGAATCATTATTGATTGGCACGAATGATTTACAATTCAAAGACCTTGAAGACAGTTGTCAATTTCAAGCGGCAAAAGCCTCATCGTGTCCATGCTTGATTACAACCAACAAGAAAGATTTTCTTCAATCCAATTCTGCAACAATAGAAGTGCTAACACCTAAAGAGTTCGTAAAGAAGCACCTCTCTGAAAAATAGCATATTCCTCATACCCAAAGTGTAAACGAAAATACTTGTTTACGCTTTTCTATTGCTGCTATGACAAGTTTTTTCAAGAACAAAAAGTCCTTGCAAAAGTACAAACTTTATCGGTAAACCTTGCACTACTACAAAGGTTTCAACTCGTTTGTGGGCAAGACTTTCGTTCGTTTGTGAGGAACACTTACGTGCATCTATGAAAGTCACGAACTTTCCTATGTTGACAGTTGAAAATCTTAACTCTAAACTCCTAACTCTAAACCCTCAACGATTTAAGTTCATCAACATCGATGTCTTCAAGTTTTTCACATTTTCTAAAGAAAATGCAGAACATCCTTTAAAAGGGTTATTTCACAACCCCAGAATCGACATCGTCGACGTCGGTTGACCGATGTCGACGACATCGACTTGCCGACATCGACGATGTCGATTTAGAGCCTTTGTAGTAGAATCATTGGATTTGACGTCGAAGAGTCACACATTCTCCTGAGCGAATGGCAATCAGGAAAGGCACCGAGTTGGTTGCGAATCCCCAATATGAGGAATTTTATCAAAGAGACTATCGTTCACAAGGCTTGTGAAAAACATTTTTTTTGTATCAAAATGTTGGGATATGAATAATAAGTAGTATATTTGCAAATCAATCTTTTATACACCATGAATTATCCGTTGATTTCTGAATATGTGGAAGCCATTAAGTTGGCAGAAGACAACTTTGAGGAACTGAATTATCTGCGACCCGTGTTGGATGATACGGGACAGCCCGTGATGTCGAGTGGTAATTTTGCTGTGGTGTTCAAGATGAAGGATGAACGGGATGGGAAGTTGTATGCTGTTCGTTGTTTTCATCGTGATCAAGAAGGACGGGCTGATAGCTATCGGTTGATTGAGGAGGAATTGAAGGATGTGGAGTCGCCTTATTTGGTGTCGTTCCGATATATGGATAAGGAGTTGTTTGTGGATAGTAGCCAAACTGGTGAGACAGAGTTCCCTGTATTGTTGATGGATTGGGTGGAGGGAATCACTTTGGATAAGTACCTGCGTGAGAATCTTGATGACCAATATGCTCTTGAGATGTTGGCATATCGTTTCAGTCAGTTGGCACAATGGTTGATTCCTCAAGCTTTCGCACATGGAGATTTGAAACCAGACAATATCCTCGTTCGTGAAGATGGTACTATAGTTCTTGTTGATTATGATGGAATGTATGTGCCAACTATGAAAGGACAGAAAGCGCGTGAACTTGGAAGTCCAGATTTTCGTCATCCTTTAAGAACTGAGGATGATTTTGATGAACATATTGATGATTTTCCATTTGTATCTATACTTCTTGCACTCAAGGCAATATCCATAAATCCACAATTGTTAGAGAAATATGGTGGTTCTGATCGTTTGCTGTTCTCAGAAAAGGAGTATCGCAATCTTTCAGAAAGTAAGGTAATGGATGCTTTGAAAACAATGATGCAAGATGCAGAATTGTCATCACTCTATTCTCTATATATCCTTGCTTTATCTCAGAATAATCTCTCCCAAGTATCTTTCCGCCTTTTTAATCTTGCAAGACCAGATGAATATCAATACGAAGATGATAATCTTTCTACAGAAGTAACAGATGAAGATTTAGACAATGCGTGGGCTGATGAATACGGAGCATTATATAGTGCCGACAAAAAAAGGTTTTTGCAAGCACCAGAAAATGTTACTATAGAGGAATACACGATTAGAGAGGGCACCAAGGTTATTTGTGATTATGCGTATTATAGCCATTCCCATCCAGTTCTTGTCGAACTCGGAAGAACAAAATTCGCAAGAAATTTCAAGGAGGGAACCAGTTTGACCACTATTCATATTCCAGATAGTGTTGTATGCATTGGGCAAGGTGCATTTGCAGGTTGCAAACTTACTTCTATTTCCCTTCCTAATGGCATTGTATCTATTGGGAAAAGAGCATTTTGGGCTTGTCGTAACTTGACATCCATTATAATTCCCTATAATGTAAAGTATATTGGAGAATCTGCATTTTTACATTGCAGTGGGTTACAATCAATAAAGGTCGATGTCAGGAATTCTATATTTGATGCACGTGATAATTGTAATGCAATTATTGAAACACAGAATAATAAGCTAGTTTTAGGCTGTGAAAAGACGTCAATACCTAATAGTGTCACACGTATTGGTGTGAATGCATTTAATGGATGTCGAAGTCTTAGAACTATAGTTATTCCTTCAAGTGTTAAATCTATTGATAATCAAGCATTTGTTGGGTGTGTAAAGTTGAAGGAGGCCATATTTCTTGGTAATATCTCGTACATTGCCAAAGATGCCTTTGGCCGAGATGTCGCATTTGTCTCTCTCAATGACCCAATAGAACATGAAAATAATGTTTTGCTCAAAAAGATCAGAGTCTCGTATTATGGAAATATTATCAATATGATATATGTTGAAGGAGGTTCTTTCTATATGGGAGCTCAAAAAAATAAAATATCGATGCCGAATTATGATATTGAAGCGGAAAATGATGAAGGACCTGTCAGAGAGACGCGGGTGGATAGCTTTTGGGTATCTGAGAGTTTAGTTACAATGGATGTTTGGCCATGGTTTTCTGATAATCCCAATGGCGTATACCCATACAATACAAGAGAACGCAGTAAAGATGATTGTTTGTATGCTGTATATGGAGTTACTTATAAAGATTGTTCTGAATTTATTCGAGGAATAAGTAAGGCAACAAATATAAAATTTGATTTTCCAAGTGAAGCGGAATGGGAATTTGCCGCACGTGGAGGAATATATTCTAAAGGTTTTAAATATTCGGGATCTGACACCATAGAAGACGTTGCTATTTGGGGGCTTGAACAAGATGAATATAGTATACCACTATGCCCCGTAAAAACAAAGAAACCAAACGAATTGGGACTATATGACATGTCAGGAGGATTGTACGAATGGTGTAAAGATGCTTATTCCCCGAATGACTTTATTGATTTCAACAAACACTTGAAATCACATATACTAGGAAATCCCACGATTCATGTTAAAAGAGGAGGGTGTATAACAAGTAATGCTCATGACTGTAGAATAACAAATAGACGAAGAGATAATTCTTTCACAATATTGGTTGACAAAGAACGTCATACCAGTTATGAAGGAGGAGATGAAAATTATCCTTCCGTGAATTGGTGGCAAGTCGGATTAAGATTAGTTGCAAGACGGATTAACCTTGATGCAGTATTTGATTCCACGATTCCTTCATATGCCGACCGCCCATCAAAAGAAGAAATAGATAACGCTATAATAGACGAATTTGGCGTTAAATACACTAAAGATGGATTGAAGCTAATAAGCGTACCCAAAGAAATTGTTACTTATGAAATAAAACAGGGTGTCAAAATAATATGTCATGAAGCATTTTCTTGTTCTCAAATAGAAAAAGTTTCATTACCAGACTCTCTTTTGTTGATTGGTGGTCAGGCATTTTGTGGTTGTAAGAACTTGAAAAGCATCGTAATCCCCAACAATGTGTATAGAATAGGTGTCCAAGGTTTTTACAGTTGCGAATCACTATGTCTTATCAATCTTTCTCAATCTGTCAATTATATTGACGATTATGGCTTCTCGGGGTGTAGTTCTTTGTGTCATATTGTAATCCCGGAAAATGTTGATGTACTTGAGAATAATCTTTTTAGTTTTTGCAAATCATTGGAAAGTGTTGAACTTCCCGAGAACCTAACTAAGATCGGTAGTAATGTGTTTTGGAATTGCAAAAATCTGCAATCAATAATGATACCCAAGAATGTAAATGAAATCGAAGATAATCCATTTCGAGGAAGTGGAATTACAGAAGTAACATGTAAAACACCATTATTCGTCTTTGAAAATGGTTTTTTGATGACAGCAGATAAAAAGGAATTGGTTGCGTGTTTGACTAGAAGGAAGTTTGTTTCAATACCATCTTCAATCAGATTGATTAGAAGTCATGCATTTAATGGATGTGAAACTATAGTACAAGTGTTCTTACCAGAAACCTTAACCGATATTAAAGAATATGCATTTAGTGAATGTGCTTCTTTGTCAGAATTGATGATTCCAAGTTCTGTAAGGTCAATACAAAGAGGTTTCTTAGCAGATTGTCCCAATTTTAAACGACTTGTAATCCATAGTAAAGAGCTTTGGATTGATAACAATTCTGCTTTTTATAAAGCGGAATCATTGTCTCAAATTATTATTTCTCAAGAAATAAGGGAGGAATTTGCTAGTCGATTTTCGGAATATTCAGAAATTATAGAAGCCTATTGATTATGAAGAAGGAAATAACAGTTGACGAGCTGCTTAGAATAGAAGTGGACTATATTAAGAAGCAAAAAACTATTCCTAAGATTATTACAGATGAGCAGGGGTTAGTTCCTGCCAACTATAAGGACGGACTATTCTTTCTTAATCAAAATCACGTAACAATACAAGCGCGTAACTTAACTAAAGGTCTCAAACATGAATTGTCAAAATGGCAACTGACAAAGTTTGAGATGCTAATGTTACTATGCTATCAAGGGGATTTGTTTGAGGTTTTTGATAGTGGAGATCCTCTCAAATCTCCATATCCAATAAATGAGATGTGTAAGGCTTTGGATTCTGTCCTAATGAAAGCACCAACATGTACAACAACCCCTTTATATCGTCGACACAGAAGCAACGACGTTGTTGATTTCAAGAAAGGAGAAACCAGAACATTCCCTTCTTACCTTACAACTTCAACAAAAAAATCGGACCAACCATGCCACCAATTGATAATTGCACCTAATCAAAACAGCACGAAAGCCAAAGCATTGTACAAAATGCGTAATGATAAAAACGAGTATCAAGTGACTTTCAAACGAGGAACTTCATTTTTCATTGTGAATGTTGAATCGTTTGAGATGGATGAAATGGAGTTTAAAAGAATTTGGATGAAAGAAATATAAATTTGATGAAAATATGAACTATCCACTAATATCAGAATATATAGAATCTATCAAGTTGGCGGAGGACAACTTTGATGAGTTGAGTTATCTGCGTCCCGTGCTGGATGCAGATGGACAGCCCGTGATGTCAAGCGGCAATTTTGCTGTGGTGTTTAAGATGAAAGATGAGCGGGATGGAAAACTTTATGCCGTAAAATGCTTTACGAGAGAGCAAGAAGGACGGGCAGAGAGTTACAAACTGATTGCAGATGAGTTGGAATTTGTTTCATCGAACTATCTTACTCCTATAAAATATTTGGAGAAAGAGTTGTTTGTTGATACAAAAAACTCTGATGAGACAGAGTTCCCTGTATTGTTGATGGATTGGGTGGAAGGAAAGACTTTGGATGTATATATAAAAGAGAATATCAATAATCAGTATGCATTAGATATATTTGCTTATCAGTTCGGCAAACTTTCTGCATGGTTGCTGACTCAACCATTTGCTCATGGAGATCTAAAACCCGATAACATTCTTATTAAAGAAGATGGTTTACTTGTTCTTGTTGATTATGATGGAATGTATGTTCCAACAATGAGAGGACAAAAGGCACGAGAATTGGGAAGTCCAGGATTCCGTCATCCTTCTCGTACGGAGGACAACTTCGATGAACATATCGATGATTTCCCAATTGCTTCAATTAGTCTATCTTTAAAAGCAATAGCCCTTGCCCCTTCATTATGGAATAAATATGGAGGAAATGATAAGTTGCTTTTTACGGAGAATGACTATTGTGATTTAAGTAACAGTCAATGCCTGTCGGATCTACAGCCATTGATGATTGATAGGGATTTCTGTCTTCTATATGGCGTATTCATGATTGCATGGGCCAAGAATGATTTATCCTCTCCGTCTTATAGACTGCTAAATATGACTAAAGTGCAGAAAGAAGACATACAAGCTGTGGTATCTTTGTATCAGAAAGGAGTGAAGTACGTAGAAGATAAAAAATATGAGGAAGCATATAATATATTTTGCGAATTGGCTAAAACAGGCAATTCGCAAGGGATTCAAATGAAAGGTGTGGCAGGAAAGATATGTGGGAGTGTTTTAGGAGAGAATGGCCTAGGGTATATGTGTGCTTATGGACTATATGTAGAGCGAGATGAAAAAGAAGCTTTCTCGTGGTTTCGTAAAGCGGCAAGAAAAGATTTTGCTTTAGCACGGTTTAATCTTGGTATTTGTTATGAGAAAGGGTTTGGGGTCATGAAAGACCACAAGAAAGCAGAGCATTTTTTCAAATTAGCAGCAGAACAAAAATTAGGGTTGGCCACAAGTTATTATTATTGGATGCTTTTCCCCGAGGAGTTAATAGAAATGGAAGACGAGTATAATGAAGCAGAACGTAAGGCACTAATATCAAAATTCTATTTATGATAATCATTGAATCAAAACGAAAGAAACCAGAAATAGTAATAATTGAAACCATGTTGCAACAGGTTCGCAATTTATTGTATCTTTGTAAATAAAAAAGTAAGATATGGGAAAGATAAAAGCAAGAGAATGCCAAAATGTAGAATATAAGAGTAGTTGGCACGATAAATATTTGGAGTGGATTTGCGGATTTGCGAATGCACAGGGGGCTGTGATGTACTTTGGTGTGGATGATGACCATGAGGTGGTTGGTCTTGAACATGTGGACAAATTGATGGAAGACATCCCCAACAAGATTGTTACGACAATGGGCATCGTTGTGGATGTGAATCTCCATGAGCAAGAGGAACTGGAGTATATAGAAGTGGTGATAGAACCAAGTAACATTCCTATTAATTACAAGGGAAAATATTACTACCGCTCTGGCAGTACCATGCAGGAATTGCGTGGGCCTGCCCTTCAGCAGTTTGTCTTGAAAAAGATGGGACGCTCGTGGGATGATGTAACCAACGACCGAGCTACACTTGATGATATTGATCGCAATGCCATCGACTATTTCTTGCGTAAAGGCATCAAGGCTGGTCGTATTGACGAGGATGAGGCTAATGCTTCGACACTATCTGTATTGGAAAATCTGAACTTAATTGGCGAAGATGGAAAACTGAAAAGTGCTGCGTTACTCCTTTTTGCTAAGAAACCTCAACGCTATTTCACTTGTGTGGAGTTTAAGATTGGACGTTTCAGAAAGGACGAAGCAGACCTTGTTACGCAGGATGTAGTAGAAGGCAATATTCTGCAGATGACAGATCGGGTGGTTGAAATCTTGAAAACGAAGTACTTCACATCTCCCATACATTATGAAGGCATGCAACGTATAGAGAAGTTGGAGGTTCCTGAAGATGCTCTTCGAGAGATTCTATATAATGCTATCGCTCATAAGGACTATATGGGAGCACCCATACAGATGAGAGTATGGGATGACTATGTGGAAGTTTGGAATGAGGGAAGCCTTCCTGGGGATTTGACACCAGAAGCATTGTTGAGACGCCATTCTTCGCACCCAAGAAATAAAAACATAGCCTATACATTTTTCAAAGCCGGCTTTATTGAATCATGGGGTCGTGGGTACAAAAAGATTCGAGATGGATTTGAGAAAGCCGGACTGCCTATGCCTAAGATAGAAGATGTGGAGGGTGGAGTCAGAGTAACATTCCAGAGAAACAATGTGAATAATTTTGTAAAGGATCGTAATGTTACAAAAGATGTCCTAGAAAATGTCCTAGGAGAATTGACTGAAAGACAAACAGAGATTCTCAAAATGATATCCGTTGACTCAAAGATATCCGCAAAAGCAATGTCGGAAAAGATGTCGGAAAAGATGTCGGAAAAGATGTCGGAAAAGAATACAATGAATGTTAGAACCATTGAAAGAGACATTGCTATACTTAAGAAGATAGGCGTTCTTGTCCGTAAAGGTGGACGCAAAGATGGTGAATGGGTAATAACGAATAAGAAAAAATGATTATTGTAGAATCAAAACGAAAGAAACCAGAGACGATTCTGAAGCAATATCCGGATGCGATATTGGCAGATGTGACAAGTGGGGCAAAGGATGGATTGGTGAAACTGAGCCCATTTTATCCACATGGAGGTATTCCTGTACCATTCAGTGAAGGCTATACAGCTACATGTGTAGAAGCCATTTGGCAAGGGTTGAAAGTGTTTGAAAGATGTGGTGTGGATGTGGAGATGTTTAAGAATGACACAATGAAGAACATCAAACGAACTGTGCGCCGTTTTGGCAAACCTTTGGGACATCGCAAGGGGGTGCATGGTACGGAGTTGTTGGGATATATAGAAGCAAGAAAGTTGATATATATACCAACTTATAAGTGGGTGCTGGAGAATAAAGTGGCGAACATCATTGACAGATTACGTGAGGCGATCAAGACGAAGACGATTGTGCTACTGGATTATGACACAAATGCTGATGTGGAGAATGCGAAGAAACCTTTGTCTCATGCTTCACTTATCAAGGCATACGTGGAAGGTGTTTATCCATACGGGGAGGAACAAGGCACGGAACTCGTTGACGTTTCCAAGAGTAAAAGAACAAAGAAAGAAGACAATAATTTGCAGTTGGATTTGTTTAAAGAATAGAAAGGTGCGTAATTATGGAAAAGAAAAGTAATTGGCAAGAATTCAAAGCTGTGCTTGATGAACAGAAAATAGTGAAGTTATATCATTTTACAGATAGAGATAACTTGGAATCTATCATTAAGAATGGAGGACTCTATTCTTGGATGGATTGTGAACGTAAGGGAATAAAGATTGCAAAGCCTGGAGGTGGCAGTTTGTCCCGTCAATTGGATAGCGGCAGGAATCTTGAGGACTATGTGAGGGTGAGTTTTACGACTCAACATCCCATGATGTTTGTAGCCATGAAAGACGGGAGAATCTCTAATCCTGTGGTATTGGAGATTGATCCAGAAGTTATCTTATGGAAAGGCACCTGTTATTCAGACATGAATGCGACCACCCATAAAATAAGACCCAATATAGGTGAAGGCATCTCTGATTTCAAGAAGATACACTTCCAATCGGTGAAGGCTTGCAAGCATTTCGACTTGCCAGAGGAAGAACAGCCATATTTTCAAGCGGAAGTTTTAGTGAAGAACTTTATTCCGTTGGAATATATCAGGAATATTGGCAACTTTGGCATACCGATCCCATCAAAACCAAAGGCTCTGCAAATCAAGAATCCATATACGGCACAGATAACAAGAAATACACCAACTGCATTTATATTCTTAGTTGACCATTCTGTGAGCATGAAAAAGATGACCTCTCTCTATGGTGAGGAAATGACGATGGCAGAAGCCGCAGCAAGAATTGTGAACAATCAGATTAACGAATTGGTGTGGCGATGTGTCAAGATGGGAGATACCAGACATTATTATGACATCGCGGTTGTGGGATATGGAGTGAAAGCATATAGCGGATGGCAGGGTGAATTGGAAGGACGTGACTTTGTTTCTCCAGAAGAGTTGAAGAACCATCCATTTACAAAGATTATAACCAGAAAGGAAACAAGAACTCGAAAGGGTGTGCAGGTCAAAGAGGTGGAACAGGTGCAATGGGTAAGTACAAGATGTGATGGTCACTGGACACATTATCACGAAGCATTTGATTATGCGAAGAGTTTATTGGACGAGTGGATGAAAGAACATCATGAAAAAGATTGCTATCCTCCAACTGTTATCCATATCACAGACGGCGAATTTAACCATGCAACAAAAGATGAAGTGGTACAGAAAGCTAATGAATTGAAGGCGATGTTTACCAACGACGGAAATGTAATACTTTTCAATATCCATTTCACAGCAGACCTTCACGCAGACTCTGTGGCTTGTCCAATCAACAAGAGTGAACTTGGGGGCAATGGTTATGCAGAAGCACTATTCGATATGTCGAGTTTGTTGCCAGAGCGTTATAATCAGGACATTGCTCGCTGTCTAAATGATACGAGAGCAGGACGTCACGTTGCAATGGGTGTGAATGCAGATGCCACAACACTCATTAAATTGATGGACATTGGTACACCCACAAATATCAGTCAAAATCAATGATTGCGTTATCTATACCCAAATTAGAAGATGGCATTGTGAATGAAGATGCTGTCAAGGCTACTCAGAAATGGATATCCGTTTCGGATGGAGCAGGTGGTGGAGGTGTGTTTGCCGACCAATGGTCGAAATATCTGGTGGAGCATCTGCCAAATGAGCCAATCACCGATTATGCAGCATTTGACCAATGGATAGATGGCATTTGGGAGTCATTCTATAATGAATGTGAAGAAGTTGCGAAGGCAGAAGGTGGAATGCTTTTGAATAAGTTTTATGATGAAGGCTCGTTTGCCACAATTGTGTCAGTATGGGAGGACGGGCATTGGATGAGTTATGGCGACAGTGTGGCATTCTGCTATGATAGGACATCTGGGAAGTTGCAACACAGTTTTGGACGAATCGTGGAATTCAACAACCCTCCTTATTTGGTGAACTGCAAGGACTCTACAAATGAAAAAGGATTCAAGTGCGGTAAATTTGATTTTCACAAAAACAGCGTAGTGTTTGTAGCCAGTGATGCTCTTGCTCACTATATATTGATGATGCATGAGGTGGCTCATGAAGAGCATTATAAAGATGAACTGCAAGAGGCTATTGATGCCCAGACAAAAGACAGCAATTTCATCAGGACAGCATTAGGAATGAAGAAGATCGATTTTGAGAGGGAGGTCATAGATAAACTGATGAATTGCAGGAATGCTGGAAACTTCAAAAAGCATTTGCAAAGACTTAGGAAGAATGGACTGATAGGGCACGATGATTATTCAATAGCAATACTATAAACCGATGGAAGAGAAAATAGTAGGTTATACCCCCGACTATATTGACATGTTGCTGCCTCGACAGATATTCGTGTTCGGAAGCAATGTACTGGGCTATCATACAGGTGGAGCTTCTGGCACTGCTCGCAAGAGATTCGGAGCTGTTTGGGGACAAGCAGAGGGATTGCAGGGTCAGAGTTATGCAATTCCTGTTGATTATGGGAAAGACGTTCGTAAGGATGATGAAGTAAAAGTTGCTGTGGAAAGATTCATCGCCTTTGCCAAAGAGCATACGGAACTGTTTTTCTTTGTGACTCGCGTGGGGTGTGGTGTTGCTGGGTATCATGATGATGAAATGGCACAGTTCTTCAAAGAGGCTTCGGAACTGAAGAATGTCTGTCTTCCCAAGAGTTTTGTTGATGCGCTCAATGGGTGTGGAGTCAAATATGACTTGGAAAGATTCTTAAAGGCACAAGAAATAGTGTATCCTCTGGCTCTTAAGGAGATTAAGGAAGGGAAAAAGCAGAGTCATTGGATATGGTATGTGTTCCCTCAAATCAAAGGACTTGGGCATAGTTACAATTCGGAGTTTTATGGCATCAGCAGTCAAGAAGAAGCCAAGGCTTACCTTGAACATCCTGTGCTTGGTGCTCGTCTTCGTGAGATAACACAAGCACTTCTTGATTGCGGGAACCCATCTGCAGATGACATTTTAGGTTTCCCTGATGTGCTGAAAGTGCGCTCCTGCATGACATTGTTCGATTTGGTGTCACCCAATGATATTTTCAATAAGGTGCTCTTCCGTTTCTATGAGAGCCAAAAGTGTGACAAGACTCTTTGGCGCTTGGGATTTCATGAGACAAAGTTGAAGAATCAAGTGAAGTTGAGTAAACTGACCATCACTAAAGATTATGCGATTATTCTTTCTGACTATGATAATAAAGAGGTGAAGATGGAACCATTGGTAAAAGCGGTGTATCTTCTGTTCTTGAAACATCCAGAGGGTATCGCATTTAAGCAATTGCCTGATTATAGACAGGAACTGATTGATATATATAATGATTTACGTCCTCTTGGATTAAACAGGCGTTCCCTGCAAAGTATTGAAGATGTGACGAACCCTCTTCTGAATTCCATCAATGAGAAATGTTCTCGCATTAGAGCTACATTTTATGCAGAAGTAGATGCATCACTTGCTGATCAATATTGTATTGTCGGTAAAAGTGGTGAAGCTAAGAAAATCATTTTGCCAAGGGATTGGGTGATTTATGAATAAAATCACATTTTCACAAGCCTTGTGGATTGATTTTTTTTGTTTTGATAGAAATATTGTGAGTATCTTTGTGGCCTAAACCTCAAAAATACTCACGATGGACAATTATGCATACATCGTAAACGAATGCAAGAAAGCATTCTATGGGAATTGGGATGAACAAGCAATTAAGGATTGCGTGTCCCGATTGCCATCATTATCTCGTGAAGAACTAGTTCTTCTATTGTCTTGCCGTTGGTTAACCAAACAAGATGAAGTTAGGAAGGAGGCTGTTAAGGTTCTTTTCAAAGAACAAATAGAACAACATGAACAGCTAATAGCCACAAGCACTATTGATGAACTTGGTGCAATGCTGATAGAGAATGGTGGCAACAATGTGAAATGGGCACGTATAGAAATGAAGAAACGCTATAAAGAAGCTTCTCCTGACGATCAAGAAAAAATCATTTCTTATTTCAAGAAGGGAACAACTAAACAAGATGTGAAATGGGGAGAAACACATGAGAAAAAGCTATGGTGTGGATTTGCCAATCCTTCTGGTTTCTTTGATTCATGAAGAAATAATTTGGTTAAAGGAATTTATTAATACTCTAAACAATATAACAATTATGCAGCCAGGTTATGCACGTATCGTTTATTGCCCGTATTGCGGCGAAAAGAAAGAATTACTGAGTTTGGTGTCCGGAAACACTATTGGAGCACGTTATTGGTCTGACCTAAGGATGCGAGCCCCTATGTTACCAGAAGTGTCTCCTGTTCAGAAATGTCATCATTGTGGTAAGTATTATTTGCAATACAAACAAAAAACTGAACATGGGGAAAAACAATCTTTAGAGCAAGGTGAACTTTCATATCCAGAGTGGAAAGAAGCTTATATTCAGCTCATGGATGAAAGGGAAAATAGCAATCCAATTCAAAAGGTAGATGAGAAAGATATAGACATAATTCGCCTATGTCTTATTCAGGCATATAATGATTACTACTATCGTGACTGTATGGCTGAATTCTCAGAAGAAGAGTCGTTCTATATCAGCAATGTCATTTGGGATTTTGTTGGTTCCAAGAACAAACCTGATAATTTGCATCCCTTGCTCATACCTGAATTACTTCGAGAAATCGGTATGTTGTGTGAGGATTTTTTTGAGTCGGAATGCTTTGAGAACTTGGAGGGCTTGGACAAAATCTATTATGATGGCATCAGGAAGAGAATGGAAGTCGATGATACTGAAGTTTTTGAACTAATAATTTGATAATGATTATGGAACAGAAAGAAAAAGATGAGAAGGTTGGTGCTCAGAAATCAACAGGGAAGAACATGAAGTTATATCTGGTGTGTTCATTTGTGGCTGGATTGTTCATAGCCTTTGTTATCGCAAACCTAATAGTGGGTTGTGATGATCGAGCTGAAGTAAACAATACGGTTCGTTATACAAATGTAGGAAGAGCAATAAATGATGTCATGCAGGAAAAGGAGACGGTGGCTGGGATGAAAGTGGATAGGGTGGTGAAGCAGGGACTGGATTCAATAGGAATCTTTGAGAAGAATGAAAAACGTGGCTTCTACAATCAGAACACTGATAAAGTGCTGGTGGATGCCTTGTACACGCATGTGTGGTTCTTTTCAGAAGGGCTTGCTGCTGTGGAGAAGGATGGCAAGATTGGCTTTGTCAACATGAAGGGCAAGTTGGTCATCCCACACAAATTCATTCATAGGACAAATGACCACCCTGACATTGCGTTTTCCAATGGCATGTGTTTGATTGCCAACGGCAACGGACAGCTTGGTGTCATCGACAGAAAAGGAGAATGGATTGTGAAGCCAGTATATGAGGAGGTGAAGTTGACTGATTCTGGAATCATTGCCTCGACATCTAACTCGAAATCGTTGCTGAACAATAAGGGAGAAATCCTTCAGAAAGACCTTATTGTCAAGGTGGAACCGCTGAATTGTAATGTGCAGTTGAAGGAGAAGGGTGCAGATGGTAATTGGAAAGTGCAGGATGTGGAGATGAAGATGAATTATTATGTGTATTACACCAATGTTCAGGGAGACAGGTGCGGCTTGATGGACAAGGATGGCAACCGTCTTACAGAGCCTATCTATAGCAAAATCGAAGCCTTGAACGAACACCTGTTCTCCTTCTATCTGCTTGATGGCGAGACACAAATCGTCAAATCATTGTGATGTCTGTGATTTTGATTAGGATATGTAGGGGGAAACCAATAAAGGGAAGCCCGAAAAAGGCTTCCCTTTATTGGTGAAAGTTAGATTACGAAGTCAGTCGTACTGGGCTTTTGGGGTAATCTGGTTATTTCCTCGTTATTCCACACCCTTCATCATCTTCTTCAGCAATGGACAGAGGCAGAAGAGGAGGATGGCTGCAACTCCTGCCATGACAGCAAAGAGTGTGAAGAAGTCTGTGAGGTTGGTGATTTGATAGCCAAGGAATGAGTGGACGGGCTGTTCTGCTGTCGGTAAAAGAGTGGCTAATTTCCCTGCCAGAATATTGCTGGCTGCATTACTCATGAACCAGACACCCATCAACAACGAGGCAAGATGAACTGGTGAAAGTTTGTTGACCATTGACAAGCCAATAGGTGAGAGGGAGAGTTCACCAATCGTGTGGATGAAATAGAGGGCGAAGAGCCACCACATGGATGCCTTCTGGCCATCAGCAAGACCATTGGTGCCGAATGCGATGATGGCATAGCCAATGGCGAGGAGAAGAAGACCAATTGCCTGCTTGACGGGTGATGCTGGTTCCAACTTGTGTTTGGCAAGCGTTTCCCAAAGTGTCGCCATGATAGGTGCAAAAGCAACGACGACAATCGGGTTGATGGACTGGAACCACGTTGTTGGCATTTCCCAATTTCCGATGGTTCTGTCACACTGCTGATCTGCGAAAATGGTCAATGAAGAACCTGCCTGTTCGAATGCGCTCCAGAAGAAGATGACGAACACGGCAATGATATAGATGACACCAATGCGCTGTTTCTCCACATTCGTGAGCCCTTTGTCCGTAATGATGAAGATGGGAAGGACGATTGAGATGGCATAAATGGCTGCAGATATGTAGTCATTGAAATTGTCCACATCCAATGAGAAGACAATGAAAAGGGCAATGGCACCAATGAGACAGCCCCAAAGGCGAAGTGGTGAGTTCTTAACTACGGGCTTTGGCATGGCGTTGTCAGGGTTCTTGGGCATCTCTCCCTTCAGTTCAAGTTCTTCCTCGATGGCTTGCATGTCCTTCAGCATCAGGAGTTGGCTTTGTGCAGGTGGAAGACCGATAGGGAGTCCTTCTGGTGTGTTCAGATATTTCTTTTTGCCTATCATGAACACCACCACCGAGAGAATCATGGCGACGCCTGCGCAGAAAAAGCCCCACTTGAAGGCACCTGGATTCATCCAATTACCATCAGCGGCTACCGAGCCACATACCAATGGAGCAATGAGTGCTCCTGTGTTGATGCCCATGTAGAAGATGGTGAAAGCGGAATCTTTACGATGATCCTGTGGGGCATAGAGGTCGCCCACCATCGTTGAGATGTTGGGTTTAAAGAAACCGTTGCCGATGATGAGGGCACCAAGACCTGTAAACATAAGCGTCATGGCAAGACCATTGTTGACAGACTCGCTGATGACACCTCCTGTCGCCGGGTCGGAGAATATACTTTGTTGTACAACACAAGCAGAGGCAAACATGAGGAATTGTCCGATTGCCATTACAATGCCACCAACGATGATGCTGCGACGGTTTCCCCAGTAGCGGTCGGCTATGTAACCACCCAAGAGGGGAGTGAGGTAGACAAGTCCAGTGTATGAACCATAGATTTGACTTGCGTCAGCGCTGTTGAAAAATGCTGCCACGAGGTAGAGCACGAAGAGTGCACGCATGCCGTAGTAACTGAAGCGCTCTGCCATTTCTGTGACAAACAGCAGATAGAGTCCCTTGGGATGTCCTTTTTGTGCCATAGTATGAGTCTTGAGTTTAGAGTTTTAGAGTTTAGGGGTTAGAGAGTTCCAAACGCTCTATTTCTTCTGATTATGTTGTGCTTCTTGTTGCTGCTTCAGGATTTCCATCTGCTTTTCCTGCATGGCTTGCAGACGCTCCATGATACTTGATGCCTTTTTCTTTTCGCCAGCATTGGCTTTGCGCTCGGCATGGCGTTTCTCCAGCTTCTCCAAGAGTTTGGTGTCATCTGTTGTCTTGCGAAGGAACCACATCATGAGGATGCTGACCAGACCTGAAATGAAGTAGTACCAGTTCAAACCTGCACTGTAGCTGTTGAAGGAGAAGAAGAATATGATTGGCATGAGATAGGTCATCCACTTCATCATACCCATCTGTTGCTGTTGCTCTGGCGTCATGGCATACTGCTGCTGACGTTGCGTGATGATGGAGTTAATGACGGTAGAGACACACCACAGGATGCAGAACAATGACAAGTGGTCGCCGATTCCCCAGATATTGAATCCCCAATTGATGATGTCATCGTAGGTGGAGAGGTCGTCTGCCCATAAGAATGACTCGCCACGCATCTCTATGTAGTTGGGGATGAAGTTGAAGAGTGCAATCCAGATAGGCATCTGTATTAACATTGGCAGACATCCGCCCATGGGGCTTACACCATACTCGCTATAGAGTTTCATCATCTCCTGCTGCTTCAGCATCGCGTCCTCTTTCTTGGGATATTTTGCATTGATTTCATCCATCTTGGGACGTAGTACGCGCATATTGGCTGAAGCAATGTAGGACTTCTTCATCAGCGGGAAGACGAGGAACTTCACAATGAGTGTCAGGAGCACCAACACAAGACCCATGCTCAAACCCAGGCCTGTGAGGAAGTCGAATGCATAGAGGAAGATGAAGCGGTTAATCCACTTGATGATAGGCCAACCCATATAGACGAGCGACTGCAAGTCGAGGTCGTCACTCGAATTGAGCATCTTTTCGTTCTCCTCCAGCGTGGAGAATTTGTTGGGACCGAGATACAGGTGGAAACTTGTCGGTTTCACACCTTTTATGTCGAAGTCGGCAGCAAACGAGGTCTTGTATGTCTTCAAATACCCTGAGCCGTTTTCCAAATATACAGAAGACATGTTGCTCACTGACAATGGCTGTTCGGCAATGAGTACTTGGCTGAAGAACTGTGTCTTGTATGTAATCCATTTGATTTTCTCTTCAAACTTAAGTGATACTGGATTTGACAAAAAGGGTCGGACCCTTCTGTATATGATTTACTGTATATGTTGTATTCATGCCACGTCGCGGTAGGTCACTGTTGAGTAGCGGTTTTCGAAGTCGTAACCCTTCTCTTGCTGTTTCATGTTTTCAGTCCACTCAATCTGCATTTCCTTTGTCTTCGAGGGGAAGAAGCCTTCCAGGCCTGTTGCTTTCACATCCATGTCGAGGATGTATGCATTGGGCTTGAGTGAATAGACGATGTCAAGCGAGCCGTTGCCTACAGGCAGATGCATGGTCACGCCCGTGCTCTTTACATCCGTAGGCGTGAAGAAAAGTTCGTCTGTCACAATGTTGGCGGTTTTGCCGTCCAGCATCAGACGCATGTTTTGGTCGTTGCTGTCAAAAAGCACCACATTGCCACCCTCGCGGCTCTTGTAAGTGCTGTCCTTCAGTTCAACTTTCTGTAACTGCCCTCCCTTGTTTGAAAGCGTCACACGCAGCAGTTCGTTCTCTATGACTGTCGTGCTAACGGTTCCTTGGCGTGCTTCGAAGAGTGGGTTCAAGGAATCCGTTGCCTCCTCCACTTTCTTTTCAATCTCCTTTTGTTTTATCTTCGCCTCTTTCTGTGCTTCTACTTGCGCAATGGAATCCAATACTAATTGCTCTGCCATTTGTTCACGTCGTGCATAGTTTTCATATGCCATAAAGCCGAAAACAACCAATGCCATCAGCACAAATGCCGTTAATGTGTTTTTATTCATTTCTTATCTTTATAAAATAGTTTGGAATCTTAAATAATACAAAAATCGTGCAAAGATACGAAAAAGTTGGGAGTTAGGAGTTAGGAGTTAGGAGTTTTTTCTTACCTTTGCATCAAAATCAACATAAAACAAAGAATATGAGAACGAAATTCTTATTGTTCCTCGCCATTTTCACGATGGCACTCGGCATGCACGCCAAGAAGTATCCACAAATCAAGTTTGAGAAGACAACAATAGATTTTGGTACTTTCTCGATGGATGAACCCGTGCAGAAATGCACTTTTAAGTTTACGAATGTTGGCGAAGCCAAACTTGTCATTACTGCTGTTCATGCTTCATGCGGTTGCACAGTGGCTGACTATCCCAAAGACTTCATTGCACCAGGTGCCAGTGGCGAAATCACTGTCACTTACGATGGTTCCAATAAGATGCCTGGGCGGTTCAAGAAAAACATTCAAGTTTTCTCTAACTGTAAAGAGGACATGGCACGCATCTTTATACAAGGAGACATGACTGATGTGCCTGTCAGCAAGAAAACGAAGAAACAGCAATAAGCATACGACCAAAAACAAAACAAGGGCGGGATTTCCGAAGATTTTCGGGATTTCCGCCCTTGTTTGTTCATAGGGATGGAGATGGCCGTCACCAGTGCATCAATTTCCTTAAATAGGGAGTGAGTTCGTTTGCCATCTTTTCGTGCTGACGCATAGAGGGATGCCAGTCGGCTCCATAACCAAGAGAACCGTCGTGGGGAGTGAAGTCGAAGCGATAGACTTCTGCGTCTCCTTGTTGGTGGGCATATTCGGTGGTGGTATCCATCGCCTGTTGGGCGGCATGGAGTTGATCACCGGACATCATACAACCGCAGAGGAGCACAATCTTGGCTTTGGGGTAGTGGGAACGGACTTGTTGGTAGAGGTTCTTGAAACCATTGAGCAACAGAAGGGAATCGGCTCCCTGGGTGGAGGTGTCGTTGGTGCCAAGATTGATGCACACCAAATCTGGAGTGTATCGTGAGAAGTCCCACTTGTACTTGTCATTATATAACAAAGTATTGGGATATTCTGTATTCATGTTCACTTTGTCGCCAGTTCTGGGGCCGTTGTAACTGCGATACACGCCGATGCCGCTACGTGCCACTACGAGGGCTTGTGCATTGAGATTGCGGGCTGTACGGGCGGCATAGGTGTGGTAGAAGTTGGCAGTTTTTTCCTCGTAGTGTTCAGCCTCCGAGTTGGCTTCGATGCCGTAACCGCAAGTGATGGAGTTGCCTATGAACTCAATCTTTCGTGTGGGCACGTTGGTGGCAGGAACGAGTGTCTTGCCTTTATCGACGAAGAATCCATGAAATTCGGGAAGGGACTCATAGCCTTCACCAATATAAGTGACAATGACTTGATGGGTGCCATCTGTCAATCCGTGTGCAAGTTTCACAATGGTATTGTTGAGAAAGGACACTTTGGTGGGTGCGCCTCCGTCGATCTCCGCCATGAAGTATCCGCTCCCCATTTTGCACATCATGTCGAGCGAAGTGCCCGTGAATCCCGTGCGTATCTGCACCCCCGGATAGGTGAACACGATGCAGGTAGGGTCAGAGTTTTCTATGCGCCCAATGTATTGGATGTTGGGATCGTCGGGATGGAATAGCGCCATGTCGGTGTTCTTTCCTTGCTGGTTTTGAGAATGGACGCATTGAATGCTGAGAAACAGGAATAGGGCAAAAAATGGTATGATGAATGTTTGTTTCATGACCGTTATTTTTTGTTCTTTTTGATTCGGATGATGGAGAAGGAGTTGGCTGGAAGTTTTACATTGAATGTGTTGCCAACGGTGATTGTCTGAGTCTCGTTGGTCTTCCAATTGCGCTCATTCTTTGGATTGCTGTCACCTGCCATCACGGTGAAGTCTGCAGCCGTGTTATAGCCATTTAGTGTGCCTTCTTCCAGATTGATGTTAAGGTCAGTCTCAATCGGTAGGAGGCTGACCACCTTGATGATAAGGTCGCCCGCGCGACTGTCGATGACCACAGACTTGTCGATATAGTCCGTCAATCGGCCGCTTGGGAAGTTCTGCTTGCCGTCTAAGGGGGCATAGGAGGCTTGAAGTTCTGAATAGACGTATTTGTCTCCGGAATTCTGTCCATAGGCACGTTGCACAAAATAGTTGGCAGTAGGCTTCACTTCCTTGTTGTTGAAGTAGATGAGGTCTGGATTCCAGTTTGTATGTCCTTCCTTGGCAAGCAGAGGAGCATAAGATGACATCACCACCACGTCGGCATTGCGTTCCACATTGGCAAGGTAGGCTGCTTCCAACAGTGCATTGATGACGTTGTTGCCTTTGGATGCCCATTCACCTAAATATACTTTGGTTCCTTGCCGGTCGTAACTGTCGTAAAAGTCACGGTGATGGAAGTACCAGTTGATGGAGTTATAATAGTGCTCGTCAACAATGGGAATGTTCTTGGTTTTCGCTTCACGCCATCCGTATTCGTAGTCGCTACCTTCCCAGAACGGTCCGACGGTGCCGACAATTGTGATTTCGGGATGTGCCTTGCGGATGCCGTCAATCAAAAAGCGGTAGCGCTTGAGAAACACTTCTCCAATCAAATCTTCGTTGCCAATGCCCAGATATTTGAGATTGAAAGGCTTTGGATGACCTGCTTTAGCACGAAGTTTCGCCAATTCAGATGTCTTGGCATCGCCATTAGCCCATTCAATGAGGTCGAGCAGTTCTTGCAGGTAACTTTCCATCGTGAGGTCTTTGCCCCTATAAGTGTAGGGGGATGGTTTACCTTTCAGATCTGCTTCGAAGGGAATGCCACCTTGTTGACCGGCTCCTCCTTTCCATGAGTTCTGACAAGGCACACCCGCCGCCAGCACGGGAAGCGGTTCGGCACCGATGTCTTCGCAGAATTGAAAATATTCGTAGAAGCCTAACCCACGTGTCTGGTGGTAGTTCCAGATGTTCATGTCGGGTTGGCGTTCCCAAAGATCGCCTATGGTTGCTTGCCAGTGGTAAATGTTGTCGATGCCTTGTCCATGAGTGGCGCATCCACCGGGAAAACGAACGAAGCGTGGTTCCAAGTCGGCAATTACTTCGGCAAGGTCTTTGCGAAGTCCGTTGGGGCGGTTCTTGAAGGTCTCTTGTGGAAAGAGTGAAACAAAATCAATATCAATATTACATGCACCAAGCGGTTCTATAACCAACTCGGCATTGTCTGCTGATTTGGAGGGGGTTAATGTGAATTTCTGTTGTTTCCACTCTTTGGAGGCTTTCACTGTTGTTGATGCAATGTTGACGCCATTGGCTACAAGGCTGACATTCAGGGAGCCTGCACCCTTCGTGAAGAGAGAGAGGTTGTATTTTTTGCCTTTTTGAAGGGGAATGCCGTCCCATCCTTCATTGATGAGTTTTGCACCTGCTTGGGTGGCTTTCAGGTTTGAATAGTGGGCATTGTTCTTATGGATTGGTGCTTCGGTTTTGATGTTCCATGTGGTGCCACTTCCTTCTAATCTCCATGCTGTCCGTGCATTCCAATCACGATGATCATCTGCTGTGTATTCAAAATCGCGGTTCTGGATGAGTTCTGCATAAAGACCACCATCGGCTGCATAACTGATGTCCTCAAAGAAGATGCCCATGAGGTCTGGCGAGATGTCTTTCACATCATTCATGTCCACTTTGAGGGTTGCATTGATGTTTTTCGCCGTCTTCAATAGCACATTGGTGGCACTTAAGAAATCATCGCGCTCCCATGTATTGTTCTGATTGACACGCATCTGCTTGTTGAGCAGATTCTGTAGTCCTGCATAGGGGATGCGGATGATGTTGCTTTGAGATGCCTTCTCTTGTTTTGCCACGATGTTGGAAAACTCGCTTTCTTCCACATAGGGATAGTCCTGTGGTTTCCAGAGAGCGAAGTTCTCGGATTCGGTCACGGCAATCTGTCCATTCTTGAGATTGGGAATGAAGGTGGCGCGATAGGTCTTTCCATCGTAGGAGAGAACGGGGTGGTGGAGTTTTTTCTCGCTGCCCCATGTGCCATAGTCACTCTCGAAAAGGTTGCAATTCACGTGTGTCCAATGTTTCTTGTCAATGGAGTATGCAATTTGCATGTCGCGTGTGCCATTTTTCACATCGGGGCGCACCCATACGGAGTCGGGCTGGTTGGCAAATACAGGCAATGACATCATTATTATGATGACCGTCATCAAAGATTGTTTCATGATAGGAAAATGGTTCTTATTCTGTTGCTTTGACTGTGAATGTCACGCTGTTGTTTTCAATGCTGGCGCTGCCGAAAGGACTTCCGTTGGGGAACAGGCTTGATGCTTGTATTGTGCCCACGTTCACTCGTAAAGTGTACATTCCTGCTGTGTCTGGCACTACGAAGGTGAAGGTCGGTTCTTTAATTTCGAGCGAACTGGCTCCTCCTTTTACGTTGTACTGTGGTTCTTGCCCATAACGGCTGAGTGTCCATTTGTACTCCATTTTGTACCAAGACTTTCCTGCCGACATGAACTTAATGGTGGCAGTCACGGTGTCGCCCATGGATGGTTTGCCGGGATTTATTACCACTTCTTTGAATGAGGGTGGAACTGCATCCATTTCAGGGTCGTTACTGCAATTGGTGAAGAAAAGAGGGCATGCAACCATCATAAATGTTGCAAGCAGAAGGATGTTACGTTTCATTGTTTGTCTGTAAATTTTGCTTGATTTGTTTTATTTTTGTTGCAAAGTTAATTATTTTAATTGATAATTGATAATGATAATCGATTTATCCGTATCTTTGCATACATATTTTATAATTATTAAGGATTATGTTTAGCGGAATTGTAGAAGAATTTGCCACTGTTGTGGCGATAGAGAAGGAACTGGAGAATGTGCATTTCACCCTCACTTGTTCATTTGTGGATGAATTGAAGATAGACCAAAGTGTGGCTCATAACGGCGTGTGTCTCACGGTGGTGAAGATTTTTGACGGGAAGTACGTGGTTACGGCTATGAAGGAAACGCTCGACAGAAGCAACCTTGGATTGCTGAAGGTGGGTGACAAGGTGAATGTGGAACGCTCCATGATGATGAACGGACGTCTGGACGGACATATCGTGCAGGGACATGTTGACCAGACCGCTGAGTGTGTGGCGAAGATTGACCAACAGGGCAGTTACACATTCCGTTTCCAGTATCTGTTTGACAAGGAAATGGCGAAGAAGGGCTATATGACAGTGGATAAGGGCAGTGTGACGGTGAATGGTGTCAGCCTGACCGTTTGCAATTCTCAGGATGACAGCTTTGAGGTGAACATCATTCCTTACACCTACGACAACACCAATTTCCATACAATAGAGGTGGGTACGAAGGTGAATCTGGAGTTTGACATCATCGGGAAATACATTGCTCGAATTCAATCGTTCAACTTGTGAATTTGGTTCTCAAATAACACATTTGTGTGCAAAAATGAAAGAAAAAAGGATGGAAACCTTGCGAAAAGTCAAGTTCCATCTTTTTTTTATATTAAAATATGTGTAAAATGTGGCGGGGATTTCGTACCTTTGCAAAGTTTTTCGTTAAGCGTAAAAAGGTTAATAGAACTCTAACATAATTATGAAACATCAGTTACGGAGTGCTGTCTGCACTGAAGGTCGCCGCATGGCTGGAGCACGTGCTCTGTGGGTAGCCAACGGCATGAAGCGTGAACAATTTGGAAAACCAATCATTGCCATCGTCAACTCGTTCACTCAGTTTGTTCCGGGTCACACTCATCTGCATGAGGCTGGACAGATCGTGAAAGAGGAAATTGAAAAGATGGGATGCTATGCAGCAGAGTTCAACACCATCGCCATCGATGACGGTATTGCCATGGGACATGATGGTATGCTTTATTCGCTGCCTTCACGCGATATTATTGCAGACTCTGTGGAGTATATGTGTAATGCCCACAAGGCAGATGCGATGATTTGCATCTCCAACTGTGACAAGATTACGCCAGGCATGCTGATGGCTGCCATGCGTCTGAACATCCCTGCCGTGTTTGTCAGCGGTGGTCCTATGGAGGCAGGCAAGTACAAGGGCGAGAACCTCGACCTGATTGCTGCGATGATTAAGGGGGCTGATCCCACAGTGAACGATGAGGAATTGGCAGAGGTGGAAAACCGTGCATGTCCTGGTTGCGGTTGCTGTTCAGGTATGTTTACAGCCAACTCAATGAACAACCTGACGGAGGCCATCGGTCTCTCACTCCCCGGCAACGGAACCATCCTTGCCACCCATGTGAACCGTAAGGAGCTGATGAAGGCGGCTGCCCGCCAGATTGTGAAGAACGCATTCGCTTACTATGAAGATGGTGACGAATCTGTTCTCCCACGTTCCATCGCCACCCGCAAGGCTTTCCTCAATGCGATGACGCTTGACATTGCAATGGGTGCATCGACCAATACGGTGCTGCATCTTCTGGCAGTGGCTCAAGAGGCTGGGGTGGACTTCACGATGGCTGACATCGACAAACTTTCCCGCAAGACTCCTTTCCTTTGCAAACTTGCGCCAAACTCACAGAAGTATAGTGTGCAGGAATGCGGTCGCGCGGGCGGTATGTTGAACCTGCTCGGTGAACTGGCTAAGGGTGGATTGATTGACACCTCTGTGAAGCGTGTGAACGGTTCCACTTTGGCTGAAGACATAGAGAAGTATTCGATTTTGAAAGACAATATAGACCCTGAGGCAAAGCGCATCTACAGCAGTGCACCTGCAGGTGTGTTCTGCAATCAGCTGGGTGTGCAGAACACCAGCTACGAGACATTGGACACAGACAGAGAGAATGGTTGTATCCGTGACATCGAACATGCCTACACCAAGGACGGTGGTATGGCAATCCTCTTCGGCAACATCGCACAGGATGGTTGTGTGGTGAAGACCGCCGGTGTGGATGAGAGCATTTGGAAGTTCTCTGGTCCCGCTGTGGTGTTCGACTCTCAGGAGGACGCTTGTGAGGGCATCCTCGGTGGTAAGGTGAAAAAGGGCGATGTGGTGGTCATCACGCATGAAGGTCCAAAGGGTGGTCCTGGCATGCAGGAGATGCTTTACCCAACTTCTTACATCAAGAGTATGCACATGGGTAAGGAGTGTGCTCTTATCACTGACGGACGTTTCTCTGGCGGCACTTCAGGATTGTCTATCGGTCATATTTCTCCCGAAGCAGCATCGGGCGGTAACATCGGTAAGATTGTGGATGGCGACATCATCGATATCGACATTCCTAACCGCAGCATCAACGTGCGTCTCAGTGATGAAGAACTGGCAGCACGTCCACAGCAGCCGCTTAAACGTAATCGTGTAGTATCAAAAGCCCTCCGCGCATACGCTCAAAGTGTGGCAAGTGCAGACAAGGGAGGCGTAAGAATTATAGATTAAGGTATATATGGAAAAGATAACAGGTGCAGAGGCTATGATGCGTGCCCTCGAACATGAGGGTGTGGATGTGCTTTTCGGCTATCCCGGCGGTTCCATCATGCCGACATACGATGCACTTTATGATCATAAGAAGACGTTGAATCACATCCTTGTTCGTCATGAACAGGGTGCCGTACATGCTGCTCAGGGCTATGCTCGTGTGAGTGGCAAGGTGGGTTGTGCCATCGTGACTTCTGGCCCGGGTGCCACCAACACGGTGACAGGCATAGCGGATGCAATGATAGACTCCACTCCGATGGTGGTCATCTGTGGGCAGGTGGGTGTTGCCATGCTGGGCACGGATGCCTTTCAGGAGGTCGATGTGGTGGGTGTGACTTCACCTATCAGCAAGTGGAGTTACCAGATTCGCCGTGCAGAAGATGTGGCTTGGGCTGTCGCTCGTGCTTTCTATATTGCGAAGAGCGGTCGTCCTGGTCCTGTGGTGCTCGACTTTGCCAAGAACGCCCAGACGGGTATGGTGGAGTTCGAACCCGCCAAGGTGGATTTCATCCGTAGTTATGACCCAGAGCCAGACATGAACTTGACAGACATTGAACGTGCAGCCAAGATGATCAACAACAGTGTCAAGCCTTTCGTTCTGGTGGGACAGGGTGTGGAACTGGGCAATGCGCAGAAAGAACTCTGCACTTTCTTGGAGAAAGCAGACCTTCCTTGTGGAACGACATTCTTGGGACTTTCAGCCATCCCCTCCGACCATCGTTTGAACAAGGGAATTCTCGGCATGCACGGCAATTTGGGGCCGAATGTGATGACGAATCAATGTGACTTGCTCATTGCCGTGGGTATGCGTTTTGACGACCGTGTGACGGGCAATCTTGCCACTTATGCGAAGCAGGCAAAGATCATCCATTTTGACATCGACCCTGCTGAGTTCAACAAGAATGTGACTGTTGATTTGGCAGTGCTCGGCAACTGTAAGGAGACACTTCCTGCTGTGACCAAGTTGATGGATAAGGCTCAGCACACCTCATGGATTGAGGGCTTCAAGCCTTATGAGGAGAAAGAATATACGAAAGTGATAGACAAGGCTCTCCATCCGACGGAAGGCCCGCTCTTGATGGGCGAGGTGATTCGCAAGGTCAGTGAGGCCGCTCACAATGAGGGGATCATGGTGACTGATGTGGGTCAGAATCAGTTGATGGCATGCCGTTATTTCAAATTCACGAAAGAGCGTTCAGTGGTTACTTCAGGTGGTTTGGGCACGATGGGCTATGGTCTTCCTGCTGCTATTGGCGCCACCTTCGGAGCACCAGACAGAACTGTGTGTCTCTTTGTTGGCGATGGTGGTTTGCAGATGACTATTCAGGAACTCGGCACCATCATGGAACAGGGAGCCCCTGTGAAGATTATTCTCTTGAACAATAACTTCTTGGGCAATGTGCGTCAGTGGCAAGAGATGTTCTTTGCTCACCGCTATTCGTTCACTCCGATGCAGAACCCCGATTACGAACTGATTGCAAAGGGGTATGGCATTCCAGCCAAGACGGTGATAGAACGTGCAGACCTCGATGCTGCTATTGCCGAAATGTTAACAACTCCAGGTCCATATCTCTTGCAGTGTGCTATCAAGGAGGAGGACAATGTGCTTCCGATGACGCCTCCGGGTGCAAACATCGATGAAATGCTTTTTGAGATATAATGCAAAATACGAAAAAGACTTTCGGAGGACAATGTGGTGAATGCTCGTCCTGTGGCAAATGTCAGCGCGTGCTTGAGCAGAACCAACCCAAAGAAAGGAAAATTAAAGTACAAACTCCAACAATGGAACAAGATACAACAACAAAACTCTATACCTTCCTGATTTACTCAGAGAATGTGCCTGGTTTGCTTTCGCAGATTACGGCTGTTTTCACTCGTCGTCAGGTGAATATCGAGTCATTGAACGTGTGTGCATCCAGCACTCCTGGGGCACATAAATATACCGTTACTGCCAACTGCGACGAGCGTATGGCACGCACTCTGACAGTGCAGATAGAGAAGCGTATAGAAGTGCTTCAGGCACATTTCTATACAGACGATGAACTTTTCATCAATGAGACAGCACTCTTCAAATTGAGCACTCCCGTCATGATGAAGAATCGAGAAATCAGTCGGTTGGTGCGCTCTTACGATGCCCGCATCATCGAGGTGAACAGCACTTATGCAGTGGTGGAGATAACGGATGATACAGACAAGATTATCTCTCTCTTCGATGAACTGAAGAAATTGGATTGTGTCTTGCAGTTTGTTCGTTCCGGTCGCATCTGTATCACCAAGAGCCGTGTAGAACATCTCGATGAGTATCTGGCTGTGCGTGAGTCTAAAAGAATAAAGAACCAAAAGAAATAGATTAATATTTTTATAGTAACCCGCAAGGATTATCCTTGCACAATTAAAAACAAAACGCAAAATGGCAAAAATGAATTTTGGTGGCGTTATCGAGGAGGTAATGACACGTGAAGAGTTCCCACTCGAGAAGGCTCGTGAAATCTTGAAAGACGAGACTATCGCTGTGATTGGTTATGGTGTACAGGGTCCTGGTCAGGCTTGTAACCTCCGCGACAACGGTTTCAACGTAATCGTTGGTCAGCGTCAGGGCAAGACTTTTGAGAAGGCTATCAAGGACGGTTGGGTTCCTGGTGAAACTCTTTTCTCTATCGAAGAGGCTGCCGAGAAGGGTACAATCGTGATGTGCCTGCTTTCTGACGCAGCAGTGATGTCTGTATGGCCAACCCTCAAGAAGTACCTCACTCCTGGTAAGGCTCTCTACTTCTCACATGGTTTCGCTATCACTTGGAGCGACCGCACTGGTTGTGTTCCTGCCAAGGACATCGACGTCATCCTGGTGGCTCCTAAGGGTTCTGGTACATCACTCCGCACTATGTTCCTCGAAGGCCGTGGCCTGAACTCTTCTTACGCAGTATATCAAGACGCTACAGGCAAGGCACTTGACCGTACTCTTGCTCTTGGTATCGGTATCGGTTCTGGCTACCTGTTCGAGACGACTTTCCAGCGCGAGGCCACTTCTGACCTCACTGGTGAGCGTGGTTCACTCATGGGTGCTATCCAGGGTCTTCTCCTTGCTCAGTACGAAGTCCTCCGCGAGAATGGTCACACTCCATCTGAGGCATTCAACGAGACAGTGGAGGAACTCACTCAGTCACTCATGCCTCTCTTCGCACAGAAGGGTATGGACTGGATGTACGCAAACTGCTCTACTACCGCTCAGCGTGGTGCCCTCGACTGGATGGGTCCTTTCCACGATGCCATCAAGCCCGTTGTTGAGAAACTCTACGCTTCGGTGAAGTCTGGTCATGAGGCTCAGATCTCTATCGATGCCAACTCTAAGCCCGACTATCGCGTTGGTCTTGAGAAGGAACTTGCTGCTCTCCACGACTCTGAAATGTGGCGCACAGCAGAGGTTGTTCGTCAACTCCGTCCAGAGAATAACTAATCATTTCAATCTTGTATAAACAAGGGCGTATGTCTCATGACACACGCCCTTGTTCTTTTATTAATCTAACTCAACTTTCGGATGTTTTTTCAACAACGAATGACACTAATTTTACGAACCTTTAGCATCTTGGCTAAAACAAGGCCAATCGAATGGTGGACTTCAATCGAGGAAGTCTCATTCGTGTCATTCGTTGCACCGAAGGTGCTTCGCGCAATACTTCTTCTCGCCGCATGGAAAAATTAGTGAAATTAGTGTAATTCGTTGTTGAAAAAACGCCCGACGCTTAAATAGTCTATCAGTAGAGGTAAATCTTGTAGTTCTTCACACTGCCGGGAGCACCTTGTTCGGCGCGTGGCAGATATTCGAGAGCGGAAATGGTCTGTTCGCTGCCGAGGTCGATGACGAGAAGGTGGGGGAGTGTGGCACTCTTTTCGGTCTGCCAATAGGTGGATTCCTGCAGGTCATACACCTTGTCGCCCGTATGATTGCCGTTCTCTTCTTCGCTGTTGGCATACTTGGTTGTCCAAGGCTCACGAGAGATGCGCTTGCCGTCGGCACCTTGCAGGTAGAGTTCGGCAATGGCCACGCGGTCGCCCTCCTTCTGAGTGGAGAGACATTCGATGGCGAGATAACGGCCCTTCTTCGGAGCAGCAAACTTGACGGTCTGCCAGCCATTGCCAGCGTTGAAGGCACCCGTGGCAGCAGGAGTGGCACTGTTGAGGTCGGGCTTGTCACCGATGTTGTTGTGCTTGTTCGACTTCTCCAACTGGAGTTTGTTGAGTTCAGGCTTGTCTTGTCCCCAGACAACAGCCTCTTTCGGCCCAACCACATCAAGCACGATGATTTCGTTCTTTCCTTTCTTCAGCCAGCAACCGGGACAGTAGAGTGTCTGCTGAGGGCCAATGCTCCAGATGCGACCGAGCGCATGACCGTTCACATACACCTGTCCTTTGCCCCATGTCTCGAAGTTGAGGAAGGTGTCGCCCACCTTATTAATATTAAAGTAGCCGCGATAGTAGCCACGCTTGCTCACAAGGTCGAGACCATCAACATTCCATTGTGGCTTCTTGCCCAATCGCTGTCCTTCTTTCTCGGCTTGAGTATAATCATTGTTGTGGACAAAAGCATCAGCGGCTTTCTCATAAGAGTCTGGCAATCCGAATTTTACCCAACCTTGTGGTTTCCATGTGGTTTCGATGCCTTCTACTTCTGCTGTGATGGCTACTTCGCCCACGATGCCTTTGAAGTCTTTGATGGCTCGCCCAAAGTTGATGCGCCCCATCGCTTCAACAAGGATTTCCAATTCGTCACCTTTCTTCACAGGGGGCAGCGTGAGGCTCTTCTCATTCTTCACGCGGTCAATCTTGCCTATGTATTTGCCATTGATGAATACCTGTGCAAAGTCATGGAAATCTGCCGTGATAACGCTCTGTACAGGAATCTCCGGCATTGTGGTTGTGTAGAGCATCGACCCCCAACCCATGTCCATCTCCTCGAAGGTCATCAAGCCCCCTTCCTTGCGAATGGGCATTTTGAGTTCAGTATCTGAACCATTGAATATGGAAGAGAACTCCTTCAGTTCAAACTTGGGAATCGTGATGATAGGTGCAGCAGGCTTGGGCACAGCGGGCAAAGCCTTACCGTCATTGTATTTCTCCATCATCTTTCGGAGTTCGAAATACTTAGGAGTGGTTTGCCCATACTCGTTGATGGGCGCATCGTAGTCATAACTCGTCACGTCGGGCGCAAAGCCAGGAGAGTTAGCACCAGCCCAATGACCAAACGAGGTGCCTCCGTGTGTCATGTAGAGGGAGAAACTGATGCCCTTGGAAAGCATCTCGTCCATACCGTCCACCATGTCCTTGGCAGGACGGGTCTCATGACGGGCACCCCACTTGTCGAACCATCCGCTCCAGAACTCCGAGCACATCTTGGGTGCATTAGGACGAAGTTCGCCCAAGCGACGGAATTGGTCGTTGATGTTGGCACCTGTGCCGAAGTTCATCGTCCATGTGAGGTCATCGAGGCCGTTCTTTTCAAAGTTGGAACTCCAGTCGCACTGGAAGAGTGCCAAGTCCTTACCATAAATGCCACGTAAGCAGTCTCGGATTTCGGAGACATAAGGTTTGTCCTCTCCATAGGAACCGTACTCGTTCTCCACCTGAACCATGATGATGGGACCTCCGTTCTGGATGGTGAGCGGAGCCAGTTGCTCGCCTACCTTCTGCTCGAAAATTTTCACACGCTCCATGAAGTAGGGGTCCTGCTCCCTCAATCGGATGTCCTTCTTCTTCAGCAGCCACCAAGGCAGACCGCCCATTTCCCATTCAGCGCACACGTATGGACCAGGACGTACGATGACGTACATGCCGTTCTTCTGTGCCAGACGGCAAAATTCTGCCACATCGTTGTTGCCCGTGAAGTCGAATTGTCCCTCACGCTGTTCGTGGATGTTCCAGAAAATGTAAATGCATACGGTGTTCATGCCCAAAGCCTTGCACATCTTGATGCGATGCTCCCAATAGGGCTTAGGGATACGGGGATAATGAATCTCGGCAGCCTTCACCACGAAGGGGTTGCCATTGAGCAGGAACGTACCGTTACCTGCCTCGAATGTTCCCTTGGTTTTTTGTGCGTCAGAAGGTATTGTTACCAATAGGGCAACCAAGAGAGAAAACAAAGAAATGATCTTTTTCATTGTATGTATAAATAGGTTTATATTAGTTTTCTTTTGACAAAGGTACTGTATCTTTCTTTTTTCTACAAATTTTTCTATCAAATTCTTGTGATAAATATAAAAATGACGTACCTTTGTAAGGCAAAACGCTAATTATTTACCCATCGTATTATAGATTTACCAATATGTCTATTTGGATTATTTTAAAACTTCTGGGTTCGCTTGCACTCCTTATGTTCGGTATGAAAGCCATGAGCGAAGCCCTCCAGAAGATGGCTGGTCCACAGTTGCGTCATGTTTTAGGTGCAATGACCACCAACCGCTTTACAGGAATGCTGACAGGTACTTTGGTCACAGCATCCGTTCAATCATCAACCGCAACAACCGTGATGACCGTCTCGTTTGTCAATGCCGGTCTGCTCACTTTGGCACAAGCCATTTCTGTCATCATGGGTGCCAATATTGGTACAACGCTTACTGCATGGATTATGGCAGTAGGTACGGCGGGCAACGAAACCTCTCCATTCGACATCAGTATCGTGTCATATGTGGGCTTCTTCATCGGCATCGTGCTCATCTACATGAAAAAGCACCGCTATTTGGGTGATTTTCTGTTTGGTATCGGTCTTTTGCTGTTAGGACTTACGACCCTGAAGGCAACAGGCATGTCTATGGACCTGGCAAACAACGAAGCCGTCACATCCTTCTTCAAGTCATTTGATCCAGACTCCTTCTGGACCACGCTCATATTCCTCGTCTTGGGTGGTGTCATGACCTTCTGCGTGCAGTCGTCTGCCGCGGTGATGGCCATCACGATGTTGTTGTGTTCTACGGGTGCGATGCCTATCTACCAAGGTATTGCATTGGTGTTGGGCGAGAACATCGGAACAACGATCACCTCAAACCTCGCCGCTCTGTCTGCCAACACGCAGGCTCGCCGTGCCGCTCTTGCCCATATGTTCTTCAACGTGTTTGGTGTGCTGTGGATTCTGTTCGTCTTCCGTTACTTCATTGATATGGTGTGCGGATGGGTTGGTTATGATGTGGAAATGACTAAGAGCAATGCCAGCAGCACCGCTTTCCTTGCCAACGCTGCCAAACTGAATTTCGTGTTGGCTGCTTTCCACACCACCTTCAATGTGGTCAACACAGCTATCCTTATATGGTTCATTCCTCAAATAGAAAAATTTGTCTGCTGGGTCATCAAGCCTAAGAAGGTGGACGAGGAGGAAGACTTCAGCCTGCATTTCATCACGGCTGGCTTCATGAAGACTCCAGAACTTTCTGTGTTCGAAGCTCAGAAAGAGATTACTTCTTTCTCAGAGCGTATGCAGCGTATGTTCAACATGGTCATTGATTTGCTTGACTTGTCCAGTACCGTATCGCCCAAGAAGAAGAAAGACGCTAAAGCGGGAGACTTTGACAAGCTCTATTCACGCATAGAGAAATATGAGGACATTTCAGACAATATGGAATTGGAAATTGCCAAATACCTCGATTCTGTCAGTGATGCACATTTGTCTGACGAGACGAAAGCAAAGATTCGTGCCATGTTGCGTGAGATTTCTGAACTTGAATCTATTGGCGATGCTTGCTACAATATGGCTCGCACCATCAACCGCAAGTTCAACGGGAAGCAAGACCACTTCACGGAGGAGCAATATGAGCATATCCACCAGATGATGAGCCTTACAGACCAGTCACTGTCAGAGATGAACCGTCTGATGGGTGGCAGAAAGGAAAGTTACGATATGAATCGTACGGTCAACATCGAGAACGAAATCAATAGCTATCGCTCCCAGTTGAAGTCGCAGAACATCAACGACATCAATAGCCATAAATACACCTATGCGGTGGGCACCATCTATATGGATCTTATTAACGAGTGTGAGAAACTTGGTGACTATGTGGTGAATGTGGTTGAAGCTCGTATGGGTACACGAGTGAGAGGAGTGTGAACCCTTTCACTTGTCTAAAAGATCAGGCCGCAAGGTCTTCGTCCTGGCTAACGCCTGTTCATACTCCCACTCCTTGATTTTTGCCTCGTGACCGGAGAGGAGTATTTCTGGCACTGTCCAAGTTTCATTCGGACAACTCACGGGGTGATACTCCGCCGGGCGTGTATAGACGGGCGGCTCAAGCAGATTATCTTGGAAAGAGTCGGATAAGGCACTTTCCACGTCACCAATCACACCGGGAATGACTCGCACGATAGAGTCAGCCATCACTGCCGCAGCCAGTTCGCCACCCGTCAGCACATAGTCGCCGATGCTGACTTCCTTTGTGATGAGGTGTTCGCGGATGCGGTAGTCAATGCCCTTGTAGTGTCCACAAATAATAATGATGTTCTCCTTGAGCGAAAGTTCGTTAGCCATTGGCTGGTCGAACTTCTCGCCATCAGGAGCAGTGAAGATAATCTCATCATACTTACGTTCCGCCTTCAGTGCTGCAATACAAGCATCCAGTGGTTGGCACTGAATCAGCATGCCAGCCGCACCGCCAAACGGGTAGTCATCCACCCGCCGATGCTTGTCGGTGGTGTAGTCCCTCAGGTTATGTACATGTATTTCTGCCAGTCCTTTCTTCTGAGCACGTCCGAGAATGCTCTCTTGTGTAAACGGTTCTATCAGTTCAGGAAGAACCGTGATGATGTCAATGCGCATAAATGACCTTTTTCTATTTTCTGTGGCAAAGTTAGTGCAAATCGAGCGAAATACAAAATGAAAAAACATTTTTTCATTTTTATTTCCGAGATGCAGCCTAAGTTCGGCGTAGCCAACGTACGAATAAGCGAGCGAAATACAAAATGAAAAAACATTTTTTCATTTTTATTTCCGAGACGCAGCCTAAGTTCGGCGTAGCCAACGTACGATTAAGCGAGGATAACACAACTGTCCTCCGACTATTTTTTTCCATTAGACTCTTGAGTGTGCTTCAATAGAGTCTCTTCCGTAACCTCTAAATCGACGTCGTCGACATCGATCAATCGACCTCGTCGACATCGACCAACCGACCTCGACGACGTCGATTTTGTGGAGATTGTTTTCTCCCCCCTTGACCTTTGGTGTTCCTTTAGTGCTCCTTTAGTGCTCCTTGGGTTCGTAGTGGTAAGATAGTAGTAAGGTAGTAGGTTCGTAGTGGTAAGGTGGTAGGTTGTTTGTAGTTGTTAACTGTCAACTCAAATAGTTCTTCCATTTTTTTATCTTGCGATTCTTACATCCCGCATGGCAACTCCTAATTGGCTTCGCCGAAGATGCTCACGCTCGGCATAGTTCAAACAAGTTTGACCTCTGCACTCACTCAACCGCATCTCTCCTCATTCCTAATTTTCATTGACTGGGTATCGTCGTTAACTCCTTTAACTTCGATAACTTCGTCACTTCCGAAAGTTGAGTATATTATAAATATGAGGCACAAAGTCCACCACGGCTTTGTGCCTTTTTGGTGTCTTAACAAAAAAAGTTCCCTAAATGTTTGGTAGATAAGAATAAAAGTGGTTAATTTGCAACCAAGAGAGTGCCTCGTGTGCTTTCCGTGCGGTGTTTCGATGCCGTGCCTTATGAAAAAATAGAAGCGTTATGCTCTTTCTTGTGGTAAAAACAGATAATTCAGAGAAAATAGAATAGTTATGTCGTATAGTCAGATGGCACAATTGGAATTTCTGGATGCTTTGAATAGCATCAAGTCCGAGGCTGAACTCATGGAGTTCAAAAACCTTGTGGCACATTACTTTGCTCAAAAAGCACAAAAAGGAATTGATGCGCTTTGGGACAATGGTAGTATCAATGAAGAGACAATAGAACAATGGGGCGCAGAGCACATGCGCACCCCCTATCGCTATGCGTCGCATCGTTCTTGACACGAATTTTGCCTGTTGCAATCATTGCCCAGTTCCAGCCCATATCATAGAATATGGACAGGCGTGTTGGAGGGAAAAATAAGTTTATGTGTCAACACGGAGATTCTGGACGAATACGAAGAAATCCTTGCGGAGAAAACTGATAAAGAGATAGCGCACAACGTCGTGGAGGCAATCGCCCGTTTAAGTACCACGACCTATCAGGAGGTGTATATTCATTTTGACCTTATAAAAAGCGATGTAGATGATAATAAATTCGTGGATTGTGCCGTAGCAGCCGATGCTGAATATATTGTCACCAACGACACTCATTTCAATATTCTTCAAGAAATCCCCTGGCCCAAAGTAAACGTTATCAATATAAAAGATTTTGTAATAAATTTGGAATGATTCATTATTATACTCATCCATTCTGTTAGGCACAAAGTCCACCACGGCTTTGTGCCTTTTTGGTGTCTTAACAAAAAAAGTGCTCTAAATGTTTGGTGGATAAGAAAAAAAGTGGTTACTTTGCCCCCGAAAGAGTGCCTTGTGTGCTTTCCGTGCGGTGTTTCGATGCCGTGCCTTATGAATAAAATAGAAGCGTTATGCTCTTTCTTGCAAGCTGAAAACGTAGGAAATTTTCAATCTTTGCAAAAAAGTTTTGAGAAGGCTCGCGTGCCAAACGGCCATACTCAAATACACGAAGACGGACATAGCGGCTTCACGCATTATTGCGTGGAACTGCTTAATGAACACCATCTTGTGTATTTCGGGTATTTCCTACGACCCTCAGCTTGAAGATGTGGACATACAGTTCCACGCTTCTTGTATATATCAATACTTAGTTAATTTTTGGTTTATTATCTCATTTTTAATATGTTAGACTA